>WLWD01005737.1_pt1 | contig 273763 bp, 218 predicted proteins | sample 6712731 | NCBI WGS metagenome assembly WLWD01 (sample SAMN12718690, study PRJNA576275) | sponge metagenome | isolation source: marine sponge | host: Mycale hentscheli | place: New Zealand: South Island, Marlborough, Capsize Point | collected 2014-11-01
CCCCAAGCGTGCCGTGAAAAGACAAGCTACTTTTTATTCTCTCTCATTCTCGCAGTACAATAAACGGGGAATGGGAGGAGTTTCAACTAGCAGCTAAAAAAATGGCATAGCTTTGAGACTACTGCATGCACTCTACAGCTTACCTTTGGCTTAAAGTTTACCGCTACAGCGAATAGAGCAGCCAAGGATTCCAACAAGACAGGTCGTGAGACGCTCTGAAAGCTAAAAAGAACTCTACGCAAACTTCGTTAGTCGCCGAAAAAGCGGCTGTACGATTTAATTGTGTATGCGGAGTACGCCATTAAGTATACGGAAACGTTAATTATACCGGAAGTGGAAATTCAATTTATGTTTTCTCGATTTCTAGTTCAATTGCTTTGCTGAATAGGGCCCAGTTCAAGTGCCAGTTTCTCTGCGTGTGGAAGGTTTTACCCTCCAGTATTTTAGCACTAAGTTGAGATAAATTGTATCTTTTAATTAGCATAAAAAACTCAATTGTTTTGATTTGCGCCATAAGGTCCCTTTTCCTAGACCCACTCACATATGGTAGGGCTGGTCCCATATAGGTGGATATGAGAGAGTAGTAGACCCTCGTCACATAACCTGCTCCCTGCTTTATCTGGCCTATTCTATTAAACTAAAACTCAAAAATAGCAATACCCCAAGGGTGGTTAGTATGCACAGTTCATATACCTAAAGGCAAAAAATAGTGCACACTTACCAAGTTAGTACACCTAGTAACAATATAGCAACCAACTGGATCTAATTCTTTTTCTTTTTTTATACTTTTTTTGATAAATATTTTGGAGCTATATGCCTAATAATTCAATACCAGTCTTGCCTGTCAGTTATCTGATGTATGCATTGATTTATGTATTACAGAAATAATACGTAATTGCTGGATATATCTTGGCTACTATCATAGTACTAAAACAGATCAATCTGGTATCGTAATTATTTGAAAATTGATGCGTCCCTCAATAACTTAATGAGCTCACCTCAATATCTGCCTGCACTCCTTTGGTTTCACGGTCGGACGGTTTCAACGTCTGAGAGCACACCTCATTCTCAAGACTTTCTAGCCTGTACCTAAACTCCTTGTTGAACTCTCCTATCTCTGCTTGAAGCTTCTCATTCATAGACTCTGCATTCTCCTGCATCACAACATGACAACATACAATAAATAAAACTTTCTAATGGTCAATGTATGGCCCTGAAAAATAAGTTTAGAATTCTAAGGATTATATTACTGCACATACATTTGAAACTTGTAGTTTTATATATTAGCCTTCCTTGACTTCTCAAGGAGATGTACTATAGCTAGGAATAATTGAAAATTGACATTTTACTTGTCAATCAGAATCATAATGGTTGTGATACTTTTTGTTGCTTTCGTATTTAACAGACTGACTGGATGCCATTTTAACAGACTTAGTTAATGCCACTTATACAAAAAATATTACTAGCAAATGAAAGAGTAATCAGTGAAAATTCTGCAGTTTGAATTGCGCTGGGTTTAGTTATTGATCGTAAACATTTTACAAATATTATTCATGTCTTCACCATGTGTGAGTCTTACCAAGGCAGCGCTGGCTCGTGCCACATCTTTAAAAGTTTCACTCAGTTGCCTTTCTGTGCCAGTCAGTTTTTCCTGCAAGTTTTTCATTTGATTCAATTTTTCTACTTCTTTCTCGCAGTGAAAGACAGTGGCCCTGTAAGTGACATCAACCAAACAAACTTGAAATGTTCAAGATAAGTCATATATTGATCATTAAAATTCCTGTCCTAATTTATACAATCAGCAGAGAATGACTTTACCAGATCATTTTAAAGATATACAAGATAACAAAATGGATGTATTAATAATATAAATAAAAAAGACATTAGTTTTCATATGTTATTTTGTAGAGTTTTCAGTACTCTAGAATATTATATTATAGTAAGTTAATTACCTAGCTTGAATTAGTTGTTTGTTCTTCTCTGCCAGTTCCTTCTTTATTCCTTCTACTAGGATAAACAATTCTGGATTCTGCTGTGACAATAAACAAATTTACAATACTAATGATTCCTTGGATATGTTACTCAATGTGTTTATTTAAATGGTGTCTTACTTACTCCATTATTGCTATTTCTTTCCGAAATGTCCGGTTTAGAAAATGATTCTTCCAAATGAAAAACCTTTAATTTCAAGCCAAAATTTTCCTTCATAAGCTGATCAAGAAACTGCAAGACAAAAAAATTGTTAGTATAGTAATTTTTAAAAAATTGCAATGGGTTACCATTTCTTGATTCTTTACAGAATCCATGTCAGATGAGGCCAAACCTGTAGAAAAGGTACCTTATTTAGGCAGCTGGTGTTTTTATTATAAACATTAATACTTACTGAGACAGTTGTTAGAAGATGAGGATGCCATTTGCTAACCTTTGGACTTGGAACAACTTCATCTAGCCCATTGACGTCCAACTGTTTCACAAGTTCTGTCTGGCGTCCAAAAGTCAAACAAACCGCCGTATTTTTCGCAAAAATATACTTGTACGCGAAAAGCTATAGTGGGCGTGGTTTATGTTAGTTGGCGGGTACAGAATCGCGTATACAACGTTGCAGCTTCTAGAAGCCACACCCACCTTATGAAGTCATAACCAATGCTTGTGTTGTGTCTCTTCTCAATCTCGTCACATCCTTCAGTCAAGCCGAACGAAAGTAATAATGACGAGCCAACTCAATGGGGCTGTTGCGGCGGAGCTTCTAGGTTCCGCGGAGTCGATTCTGGTGCACTCGGGCAACATAGCGAGCTGGAGCAAGCTAAGGAGAAAGGGATTTTTGTCCCCGACTGGCGAGGTGAGTTCTGTACTGTAAGAAATAGAAGTTGTTGATAGTTACCAATTTGTTTGTTTATTTAATCAGCTTGTGTCAACCATTGAAGCATCGTTTGTCACGTGGTTGGGAAGACAAGGCGAAGTAAGTCAGAGCGCCATTGCTGAATTTAGTTACGATTAAAGAATGAATTAAATTATTATTGTTATTTATTTTATTATTATTTTGTTGTTGTTGTTGTTAGAAGATGATTCTAGGTTCACTTTTTCCAGGTAGATAGCTACTTGTGATTGTTTTCTAAAGCATCTCGGTACTGTTTAGACTATAGCTGGAGCCAGTTTTCATCCAGAAATTACAGTGAACAGCCATTAGTTATGACGATAAAGTATTTTATGCTCATTTTGCATGAGTAGACAGTAGAGAGTAGGTTAACTGATTTTAACTTCTTACAAATTGATCTGTCGTAGCATACATGGTTTGTGTGTTGCTAGGAAACTCCGGGTCAAGCTATAGAAGTGAGAAACTCTGGACTGTGTCAGAAAGTCGAAGAATCAGATAAATCCAGCCACATCTTCTCTCTCAAAATATTCCTGCAGACCTTCGACCCCCATCATCTCCGTGATGCAGTGCAGACTAGTAAGAGCTGGGTGGTACTTACTGCATGTCTGCCACGCCCACTAGCCTGAGGTGCTCATGTGTGGCTTGTACAAATACTAGTTAGAACTTCACTTGCTTGTATTGTACTTAGGGTTGTTTGTTTTAAGAGGTGATAAGCAATACATTTTCTATTGGAGAGGGTGAACAGGAAGTTCTCTAGTTAGAGGTGATCTTTAGAGAGTTCTCGGAGATTCTCTTGAAGTTGACTGGACTCACGGTCAGAATGTATCGGCAGTATTGTCTGTATCTAATAATAGAATGTGTCAGCAGTATTGTCTGTATCTAATAATAGAATTTTGCTTCCGTGTAATAACTTGTGATAATGAAGGAGTTTTTCATATCATCTGTGCTCACAGTTCTGGAGGCTTTTTTGTGTTAGAAATATTCTTGAGTATCATATGATCCCATAGCTGTTGTCTTGTTGTATATTACTGTGTTTTTGTTTGTTGTTCTTGTTATTGTTTGTCTGTGTAGCCTTAACTGAACTTGGCCTTTCCAAAGTTCACGCCCTCTTCCTGGCCTTCCCTGCGTTGCCCAATTCCTCTCTGAAAGTTCTGGAGCACATAACAGACCTCTGGAGGGAGATAGAGCTCCTGGTTAAAGAGGGTGTGGCTGAGATAGTGGGCGTGGCAGACCTGGACAAGACTCAGCTGGAGGAGCTGTATGAGTGGGCGTCGGTGAAGCCCAAGGTGGACCAGGTCAACCTGGCTCACTGCTGCACCATTCCCGAGGTGAGTGCATCCGATTGGATCGCACGGTGGATTGCCGCAATTCTTAGCGTAACGTAGGCAGAGTGGCCGACGTTCAGGTTGTCTCCTTAGGCTATATAAAGATACACTTTAGTTTGCTGCATGCAATGTTTCAACTTCTTGCCAAAGTCCTCCCCAGGGTTCAATGAGGTCAAACCCTTCGTGGTGAATTATAAGCCGATGAAGCACCAAAGGTACAAACCTCAGCGCTATTAAACACTACCTAGCTGTTATGATGTAATCCTCCCAAAGAACTTAAGTAATCTGTTAGCTATTTTAATCAGGCATCAATATAGCTCGAGCAATGAAAATGGCACATGGAAACGCTGTCTTCATAAGAGAAGAAGCTAAACTAGCCAGAAACACTCACCGGTATACATTTTTAACGCGAAACTTTCCTTCTTTCAACTCCATTAACTTCCCTTCTTTCAACTCCATTACTTTCTTTCTGTTAACTTCCCCAAGTATAAAGCAAGCTTAGAAAATATTTGCTCACGTGATTATGACGTGACGCTAGGGGCGTTACCCATAAAGGCTGTACCTATGGGGAGCTGAAAGCTTCGCGTTTTCTCAGCAATTAGCCCAAATTTTTAAAAAGTAGCACAATAAAAGGTTAGATCTTCGTCCTGAGTATGTTAATACCTTAATCAACGGTTAATTGTCAGTAATCTCCATAATCTGGGCGTGACAGACAGAATAACTACTATAACCCTCTTGTGCATGCGTGCTGAGGATTAATAAAGCAGATCAAGCCAGGGGTGTAGTGTCTCAGAGTCAAGAAAACATGTGCAAGTGCTCTAGTGATCATATTACCCTGTTGCCACACTTTTTTTTAGTTTTCAAGAGTAAATGGGCAGGTTTGGTTGTTGTGTTTATCTATTTCTATTGTGATTTCTCATGTGTATAGTTTGTTTGCTAATATTTTGACAATGCCCTCTATGTGTTTTAGGACTTGCAGGAGTACACTAAGAAGCAAGGGATAAAGCTGACCACTCACAATGATGACAGGGACATCCTCCCCGACAACCAATTAGCTGAAACTCTGTCGACCGTGCTGAAGGACCATGATGTGGATTTTTCCAATTGGTCATATACATGGGTGGTACGGTACTCATCCATCATCAATCTCCGTGGGATCATCGCACACAAAGGATACATCATGAAGATCAACACAGCATCTAACAGCCCCTCATAAACTTGTTCTATACATCTGGTGATCATTACCACATTTTATATATACATTATCTATTTTATTTTTTAATTTGTCCATGTTTCAGTTGTATTGTAAAATTACACAAAGCTGGAATCCAGAATATTCGTGAAATGAGTGAAGATGCATGCGTGTGTGTTGAAGTGATTTTATTTTACGGCTGAGAATCGTCCTTGTCATTTGTTCCAAAGTTCTTCATCAGTTCTTCTTTGGCTGCTTGAACCTTCTTGTCTTTGGGATCAATCTGGAAGAACTTCTCGGTCATTTGCATCTTAAATCTACGGATCTTAATGTCAATAAGGAAGAAAATAACAATATTAGTCTACCGCTATGTATAAAACATCTTTTCTATATGACATTGAAACTGATTAGATACATTCCATTATTCATCTGATAATTCTGTTAGACTGGCTCACACCACACATTATAGATTCCAAAGTTTCCAAATTAGCTACAGGGACCACAAACCTAAACCTTCCCTTACATGCAAACACCGAAACAAGGAAACTGTACAAATATTTATAGTGACAAACTGACTGCATGGTCTAGTGACGTCTGACATGTTACAACTCTAGGATTAGACAGTCATAGTATGAGCTTTCTTTTCAAATATATGGTCTTGACAACACTGCACACAATTAAATTTGATAATCAGTAAAATAATGGTAGCATGCTTCAACTTAGGACACCAACCGATACAAATTTTTCTACACAGAAATGTTTAGATCGAGTGCAACTTTATACCGTTAATGCTAAAACATTTGCACTGTCACATACACACTAGTGGTGCAGTGAGCGAGATAGCATCAATAAACACAATATAGGAAAAAATAGACAAAATGATAATTCTCCACAGTGATTTAATTTTAGCTGGCTGACATTTCCGGGACTAATGGGGATGCTTTCCGAGACCCGGGAAAAAGTTTTAAAAATCCGGGGCTACCCGGACATTCCGGGACAGTTGACAAATGGCATGCACCTCAACATGTTCCAAAATTACTTCTTCATTTAATTGCCTTTAGCCACACAAACGTCACATGATCTGTGATCTATACCCACAATAGAATCCCATCACTACACTTACTGGTGAAAATATATTTTCTCTTGGACCAAAGTCTTGTACAAACACCATGTAATATGATATTACTGCCGCCAACAAATAAATAATTATTATAATATTTCAAGAGAAAAGAAGTTACTTTAGCTTACCTACACAAACAAAATAACTGAATAGTTTGTATTGAGTCTGGTGCTTGGGGAATACCAACGGTTCCATCATATCGGGAGTTATTTTTGGAGGTTTTCTCTTCGGCTCACCAAATTTATCCTGATCCATTTTGCAGACCCACTGGTGAGTGAAACTAAGACTTACTGATGACGCTTTACCAGGTACATTTGTGTGCCAGTTGGTAAAAATCGCCAATACGCACAAGTACCATGTTTTGGTAAAGGTCGACAAAAACTGAAGCATTCAACTACTTTTGGTGCTTCTTTGCGACGACCGACTACTTCATTGACAGTGGTGGCGTAATGTCTCTTGCAGTGGTATCCGAGAGACGTCTGCTGAAAACTGTTTCAACGAATCTTCCCCACCCAGTATCAGTGGCTCCCTTACCATTTGAAAAACGTCTTGAAGTTGTCTTCGTAAGAAATCGTCCCCGCCGGTTGTCCAGGGAACTATTTGATAACGAGACAAACAAAAGTACCACCAAGAGACCGGGAACTTCCAGGGTTCATCGTTCACGCACTTCTGTGCAGCAGGAAAGGGAAATGAGATTAAACAGACTGTTCCTCTTGGGAAATTCTTCTAGAGAATTCTTAAAATACCCCATAAACCATGGCAGGATCCCCATTGCAAGCAGCCAGTCATCAGTATTAGAGAGTGGATCCACACTGACAGGACTTCCTGCTAGCTCTATGTTGCCTCCCTCTACCACGCTGACCTCTGCCCCCACACAGCAGGCGGCCATTGCTCAGTCTGCTACCCTGAACTTTGAGATGTCTCGTGGTTTAATAAACCAGATGCAAGCCTCTCCAAATCGGTCTTCTCAAGACAGCTATGAACCTGTGGACCCTGATAAACCTTCTCCTGTTCAATTGTCATTCATTCTTGACAAACTCCGTGAAGAGGTACTAACATGTGGGCTTCAGTATTTTGTGGTTTTATGTATTCAAATAGACCAGTGCACTTCAGGTATTACTACAACTATAGTACAGTTGTATTTATTCTGGTGGGTTATGAATCAGGTCAGTGTGTTTATTGCTGTATTGTTTCGTTCCAGGCGTTTGATTCTCAGCCTTGTTTAATATTAAAAGTAGCTAAAGACGTGATGAGATCAGGTGGATGTTGTGATCTCTTTACATTCACACTGCACATAGTTCGTGCCACTCTGTGACTTAGAAATTGCCATCAATTTTATTTTTGCTGGAATACCTTTTGTTAGCTATACTTGTGCTCTGCTTTATTCCCGTGTGATGTTTCATAGAAGATTTATAAATAGGAACCACAACTGTATTTATTGCTTCGTGATAATTAATGACGTGTAATGTGAATTATTTCACTTTCCTTCTATAATTTGACTTATTGGCCAGCAACCGACGCTTCTCATTTTGCCATTACAACTAACGTGTCAAAATTATACTAAGTGAAATAAATGTGTTAGCAGAGCTGCAGTTTACTGTGTTGTTATGTCTAGATTGGTTAAGATTTGTTGAACGAGGCATCGGTGATGGGTTGTGTGCTCAAGTGCATGAATTTGTTTGTTTGTTTTTGTGGTTGTTGTTGTTGTTGTTGTTGTGCAGCTTCCAGCATTCTTCAAGCAACCTCACACATACTCTATGTACTCGTCGGATATGATCTTCACTAACAGACTCGTTCCCTTCTCTCAGAGGCTTTATGGCAGGGACAGCTACAGGAGCTTTCTGGCCTTCTCCAAGACAACCCTCAGACTATTCTATAGTAACTTGAAGTTGGAGGTGCTCAGGATTGCCAAGGATCCGTTTGAAGGGAAGGTGACCGTCAGGTGGAGGATATCAGGGAGACCACTGCTGAGAAGTGGAGACAGGTAAGGAAGGGCATTAGGTCACGTGGGCTTTCTGAGTGGACACACTATCTTTTATATACATTTTTTAGTGGCTGTTTGTGTCCTATCTTTTATCATTGTTCTTAAATTGTCGTGCCCAGCTGTTCTGTCTCTTATTCAGAACTTTTTTCTTTTTTTTCTTTTTTTTCCCTTTAGTCTCAAAACAGGAATTACAAATATTATTGGCAACACTTCAAGTTCCGGTTCTGTAAATCATCCTTGGTAGTGGGTGTGTGAAGCTGGATGGGTTTATACATCCTATTCAAAGTTATTTAGCTATATCATTTGGATGTCCTTCTGTTTCTAGGTGTACAATACATTAGTCTGTATTGACATTTTCACTGTCATAGCAACAAGTTTTGTTTACAGGGTTTCATACAGGATTTCACACTGGGAGTAGTAGGCACACTGCAAGTACTTAGTTACACATGTTTTAAACCCTCTACTTCACTGCACATGCCTAAATTACAGTGTATGCTTCACACTGATCAGTGTTTGGTCACTTGCATGATTTTATGATCTTACTACTCATAGAATTCAGCTTTAGCTATTATACTTAATTTACTTCCAAAATAGGGCCAGCCCTCCCTCAATGAAGTCTTGGTTTACCGTCACAAAAAAAATCATTCCCACTCTGACGATGGTCATTGCAAAATAGTTGAGTAATTTGTGTAAATAATTACTAGTGAAAATACAATAATTATACATAATAGTGTGAAGTTGTAATAGGCTAAAATGCCAATTTTGAGTACACCCCTAAATCAGGTCATTTTCAGTGACATCACCCATTACCCTGACAGTATTCCTTCACGTTGCAAATGTTCCTTCCTTCTAGTTGACATCACAGTTCTATGCTATAGTCCAGCTACAGCTTCTGAGGGCAGAATGGTGGCAAGTGGGTGGCAGCAGTACAGATGCTGTGTAGTTGTGGCTAGTTTGTGTTGTTTTAAATAAGCTGGGGGGGGGGGGTTGTTATAGTTTTTGTTGTTGTTGTTTTTTGTTGTTGTTTTCATTTCTTTTTTTCTTTTTTGTTGTTTTGTCGAGTGTTTTTTTTTTGTTTTGTTTTTAATGTTTTGTTGTTGGTATTGTATAGGGTTATCTTGGATGGGTTTTCAGAGTTCATAGTCAGCACAGAAGGACAGATAGTGGAGCACAAAATGGACAGGCTCACGCCTTCCAAACACCACAGCTTGGTTAGGTCTCTCTTACCAAAGAGACTTGAGGCTTTCTTACCAAACAGACAACCAACTATTACTTCAACTCAGTCCAGTTAACAAAACAAGGGATTTCATAAACATGTCTCTCTCTGGTGATGTCACTCTGTGCTACCATCTCCAATATCTTCACTTCACTTGGAATAATAATTCACGAGAAAAAATACTGAATATTATTTTTTGTATTGTCATCTCTTGTTCTATATTTAAATTACATTTTCATTATTTATAAATAATTATTATAAATAGCTATATTTGGAATGCTAATGTGATTTGATTGGTGAGTGAATGGATTTCCTCCATGCTATTTAGAACTTCATTAATTTTTGTATCTCTGCTCCTTCCACTCTTTGTGAGCTTGGAGGTTGAAGTAGAGTTCTAGCATCCTCCTTCCTATGGCAGTAATAAACAACAAACTACAATCAAGATGATGTGGGATTTGGTGCCATATTATAATGTCGACACCTTACCAGACAGTGCAAGTTCAAGTGGTGACTCCACCCTGATGCGGTGAGCCATTAGAGCTGACATCAAGTCTTCCAGCAACTACATACAGCCACAGAACTTGTTGCATCAGAACAACAAGCACCCAACCCATTTATATTCAATGATTATGTCTGTGATTCTATTCAACCGTACACCACTTGAATTTTTTTGTCATTGATTGAACCTATTAATATGCAGCCATGCCTTCCATGTTTTTCTCACCTGCTCTCCTTTCTTGTTGCCGGCAACATTAGACTCCATGAGGTGAATCACAGACTGATCTGGCACCAGCTTGCTCATCTGATTACCCATACTCTGCCAAAACCTGCACAACAACAACAACAACAAAAAATAAAAGCAACAACAATAATAATAATAATAATAAGCAGCACTGTAGTCTACAGGGGGTACACTATGACCAAAGTATCTTTGACTATATCTTACTCCAGTAGCTCTGCATTGCTGCGAATCCTTGCCGTTGTCACTGGCACATTCTTGATGATGTAGAAATGTCCTGGACCACCCTGCAAGTTATCAGAAAAGTTGGTAAATGGTCCTCATCTCTCAATAAGTTGATCATTAACTACTGATCAATAGGCATGAGTGATCACCAAAACAATACATTTTGACAGTTCACCGTGAGGCAGTCAGAAGACGCTAACCTTACAAACAATTCCAATGTACTTGGCTTTAACTCCTTCCTTGCAATTTTTCAGCATCAGGGAGACTGCTGCCAGGAGGTCTTCAAGGTTGTCACTATGGTGATCCTAAATACCAATGATGTCATAATAGCTAATTTCTACCCATCTCAAGCAATATGTGGCACTTGATGAAAGTAATAGAAAAATGTTTGTCAATAGCCTTTCTGGTTGTCATGTAAACTTTCTTATTGTATTTTTGTCTTGATTTTCATCCTTGTTTTATTTATGGCTGTTGCTATTTTCACACAGCAACAAAAATGAAGTTTTCTACACTTTCTGCACTCCAAGAAATGGGACTGTATTATTATCTTACATCCTACCCTACATAAGATAAAGGTGGATTCCCTAACAACATGAGGTTCACTTCTGTCCTATCTAGTATAGGAGTGCAATTGATACATTTTTTAGAATGTGGGATGTAGGAAATTTTATTTTAGGCCAACTTGCCAATTTTAAGCCAATACATGTAATTCATATTGATGTTGAATGACACTCATTAGGTACGTGATTGTCTTACATAAATATGCACCAACACTCCTGGCAGAACAGCTGCTTTCAGTTGCTCACATTTGGGTACTGTGGAAGAAATGAGCTGAAGAAAAGATACAAAAATGTTATCACTCTCATTGCCAACACTCCAGCTTCACAATGATTGTTTGAACATAATATATTTAGCTACATAAGAAATGTAGACTTAATATTAAGAAGATAAACAGAACTAATTAACAACTCAAAAACCTAAACAGCGGCCCGCATTCTCTCACTAGCACGGTCTTAGGAGGAGTGTCCCCGGATTGGATGGCTTCCATCTGTCTGGCCGCATAATAGTTAGTATAGTCCACATCTGTGATGAATCTGTGGTACTCCATCTGGATGGCATCCGTCAGATTAGTCAGCTGACGTATGACTCCGCCTACACAAACAAGACCATCAAATCATGTACACAGAATTATTCCAGAAATACACATATAGTTTTATGTCTTGCTTATTCAGTTCAATTTAATTTATAGCTGTTTACAGTTGTAGAAGAAATGATTAGCTAGCGAGTCAGGATTTCGGCTGTGAAACTCAGTATAATATACTGAGTTTTACAGCCAATATCCTAACTCACTAGCTAGTCGTGAACATTACCCTCTCAGCTATGTTATTATAATTTACTGAGTATAATGACATAACAGAGATGCTCTATAGTTATATAAAAACAGGGTATCCAGAAAAACATGACTATGCATTATCATTTGTGAGCTTAAAAAAACTGTCATATGTTCTCCTGTCTACCTGGGAAAAGACTAGAAATAAGGTCACTTTGTTTTAAGAGACACAGCTAACTGAGTGCATCAAAGCTTATCACAGTAGTGTATAGAGAGGGATTGAAGAATTTAGAGATTGTATGTCATAGCTCGCTGTGAAACACCTGCAGGATTCTCATGTGGATTGATGAAACAGTTTCTTACCTCTGAATTCTGAGGCTTTCCTAATGGCATTGTCATCTAACTCCTTCAACAATATAGACTCTGTTTCTTCTTTCTTCCTCTTTTTGGCCATTTTAGTAGCAGCCATTACCACATTGACTGTGGAAGCAATCCCCTGAGGGGGCTTCTTAGTGGTAATAACCGGTTTATCACTAACAGGCTCTGCCAGAATATCATCATCCTCATTCATGTTTGGCTTCTCCTCTGCTCCATCTGCCACTTCATCGTAAAGAAGTTGAACTAAACTGTCCACTTTCTCCTGCTCAACTGATGCTTCCTTACTCGAGTGCAAAGCCTCCTCTAACTTTTGAGGTTCTTCGTTGCTACATTTTTTGTTGGTTGGAAAAGGCTTCCACTCTCCACATCCTTTACCAGTAATCCATCCTATAGGTGTGCCCTCCATTTCCACCGCACATTCAGACACAGTGGGACAGTGCTGTGCACAGCCTGGCTGTCCCTGACTGTCATAGTAACCTTCAAATACCTGCTCCTCCCCATTCGGTGTGATGCGACAATATTGGAGTGTTGACGGCCTTCGTGATCTATCTTCGGCTTGTCTGAGCAGCAGCATCTGCTGCTCCTGGTGGCGTACATGATTCAGCCACAATTTCATTTCATATTCTTTACGTGAACATGCTTCTTTCTGGTGTGGTCTCCTGGTAACTGTTGTCTCACCATAATTTTTCATTTTTTCCAACTTGTGGACTTTCAGTTCAACGTGTTCCCTTTTTTCTGATTCAATCAAAATTGTTGGACTCTTATTCTCACCTACTGGTGTCTTTGGGCTCATTCTTGTGTTCTGGTATTTTTCAATTAATCCAGTAATACTGTCTTGCTTGTCCCTTGGATTGTATTTTGACAGAGCATTTTGTTGAAAATGTTCTAAAGTTTCCATTCTACGTTTCATAAGATGAGAGGGTAAATTCCACCCGTGAAGACCTCTGACATTTTCTCTTGTTTTAATGTGAGGAGAGGAGATACTTGAACCATTAGGTTTTTTGTTCCTTCTGGCTATATCCTTCTCTATGGATATCCGGTACTGAGTTGGATTTTCATAACGAGGTTTTTGAGCCATTACTGCGAAAGGAAAGACTTTAACTCTGGCCCTGTTTTGATTAAGGCTGAATTCTTTAGAAGTGAACTGAAATGTTTTGGAAGCTACTATTGAAGGAGTTTTCTCAGGACCAACCTTTGTAGTATTTTGACCTTTAATTTTTGACAAGGTGCTGTGATTGTTCTTTTTGGAGAACTCCACAGTAGCAGCATTACTTTGTCTTTCTTTCTTATACATTGTACTTTCAGAATTGGCACAAATACCAGAATGAGTTCCAGTCGGTACACCGTGAACATCCTCAATGCTTTCAGGACCAGCAGTGTTTGAATTATCCTCCACGTCCATGGTACTCTTTGGTAACCCACTTTCATTCTCTTCTATGTCATTCTTATTTTGAATTTCTAATCCTTCTTTAGTAATTTGAGGTTCTTCTTCCTGTTGAGTATTCAAAGTCACACTACCTGAATCACTTAGGTTCTCTGTAGACTTGGTTTCTTCCACTCCTCTGCCTTTCAATCTCATACCACTTGAACCAGTCATGTTTTCAACAGACATGGCTGCTTCCATTGTTCTGTTCTCTCCTTTATTGTCAATCTCTTTGTAAATGTTTTGAGCACAGGGAAAAGGCTCTGGTTGGTCAACTATCTCTGTACTGCCACTCTCAATCTTCCCTTCATCTTCATTGTAAGTTGCTCTGCCACTTCTGGAGCAGCTGGAAATAAATTCTCTGTTGGGTTTAATCCCTATGGAGCTTTGTGATCCCTCTTTGGTAGATGTATGCTTTATATCCACACTATCAGGATATGTCATTTCTGGATGGCTTGAAGAAGTATTCAGTAGAACAGCACCCTTTCTCACTTCACTGCCACTCTCAGTCTTTCTGACTGTTGTAACAGCTTTAGCATTTCTGTAGTCTTCAAGGGAACTCACAGTCTGCAACCTTGTGGACTCAGATAACACCACTCTCGAATGGAAGTCACTGTAAGTGCGAACTCAATTAAATGGAATACAAAAATACATGCTTGTATATTTTAACCTCTGTATGTTCAATTCACTTGGATGTACGGGCGTCACTTGAACAAGTCGCATATAGTGGTCTTTACCATTCCTGAAGAAAATAATATTGATATTATAAGTCTTAATGACAGTCACATGATTCATCACATGACCCATCACATGATCTATCACACGATCCACCATTAGCCATATAAGATAAGTGATTAAATACACATAGCTACCTTTTCACTTCCTCCATAAAGTAGTACCTTAAAAAAATCAAACTAATTTATTATTTGTAATTAAAAAAACTTGAATCAGCATTGCCAGTTAGTAATGAATATTGTTGTTTACATTTAGACAGTTGTTTACAATACAAACAGGATATGACATCATCATTACCAAGTTGACATGTATACCTGGACATGTTGTACATAGCTTGATGCAAGTCTTTAGAAGTGAGGTTTTTGTGTTTCATCCATTCCATTTGCTGATCTGTAGGACCTTCTTCGCCAGAGTGACATGAACAATGGATTCCAGGTGGAAACCATTCAGGAATCCACTCTTTGGTGGGATTGTCTTCTCTCTGAATCTTTCCATCTCTTTCAGTATTGATGCTTTTTAGGTGGACCTTCAGTAAATCCTGCCTGAAAAATAGAAGTTTATTTTCATGAATGATAGATATCAAGTGAGTTAGAACCCATACACAGGATGGTTGCCAGTAAGGAAAACAAAATACAAAATAAACTGACCAAGTATATTGGAGTATTACTGAGCCAGTGACAATAGTGGTTGGGAAAAATATAATTAATTATAATCAAACATCGCGTGTGATGTCCGATATGAAACTTTACTTACTCAAGCTTGATTAGCTAAAATAAGAAATAAGGAGGCTTGTAAATTATTTCTGCTGACTTACCTTATTTTAGCCTTTGCTGCCACAACAGCAGATGGACACGATCCTTCCTCCCGCTCCTCACTTCGACTCACCACAGTTCCCATTTCCAGCTGCTAGGTAAATTGATGCTACAAAGTAAATCAAACTGCTTCATCAAAACTATCTCTGGCAGTTTTGACACCAAAGGTGATAGATTCTCATTAGCATTAGGAGGAAGTGCTAGGTGGTGAGATCCTTTACCACATTTATCACTTGGTGGTGAGACCTCTACCACATTTATCACCTCCATGAGAACGAAGTTAACAGACATTAAAAGAGTTAGCAAGTGCCTCAGGATATCGCACTAATTAGGAGGTCCCGTGAGAGCGGAAAGAGGAGCAAATTAGTCGAGACCAATGTTTCCCAGGGCAACCTGCACTGGCTTACAAAATATATGGCAGAATTAATAGCATTATTGGTAAACCAAAGCTATAATTTCTGAGCAACATCACAGTTTGATATAAAATTAATTAGGGGGCGATGCTGACTTTAAACGAGTCACCTGAACTAGGCACATTAACAACAAACTCCCCATCACTTTCTCTGTTAGTTGTACATTGTGATGTTTTCACATAGTGATTGAATTAAAAATATTGGGTTGGTCAACTGAAGCTAAGATAAGAATGATATAGTTTGTCAATTGATAGACTCAACGTCAAATTTTTGTCTGACAATCTAGACATTTACACGGGCTTAACCTCAATCTATCACTGACAGACAACCGCTAGCCCCAGACACGTGCTACTAGTCTCAGAACACATGCCACTAGTCCCAGAACACGTGCCACCGGTTCCTAGACGGACACGTGCCACTAGCCCCAGAACACGTGCCACTGGTCCTAAACATGTGCCTTTAGTCTTAGGACACATGCCACTCTTGCTACTATAGAAGACTTTTATAATGGAAGAAGTCACACAAGAACAACGTAGCACAATGATTGTTGAAACTGAGTGGATTATCAGAAATATATAGAATTTCAAAACCTAGAGAGCCTACTGAACACTGCCAAGTAAATAATGCCATGGTAAAAAAAAAAAAAAAAAAAAATAAATAAATAATAATCAGTTGTATAACATTAATCTGAATGGAGGAGAAAGGGAGGGGCTTGTGAATTACCCAGGTGATAATGCAAATAATCTGAGTCCAACTGAACAAGCATATAAACAATTATTAAACTGTCTCTTTTTTTCCCCTTCATTTCTTCCTATGGTGTCTCAGTTTACGAGGAGATGAGGGCGGTGTCTTGAATTCTTCATCAGACTCCAGTGCAATGGGCGTCGCCGTCACATGATCCTCCACCTTAATCTTCTTCCATCCCACCGTGGCCTCAGTCAGAGGAGGAGTGTTCCTCTTCCTTCCGGCACCATTGAAGTGTTCAGATCCACGCGGGGACTGTCTCGGTTCTTGACCCGAGGGCAGATAGCCTGAAGTGATACTGGAATTGCTTTGGGGTTGATCTACTGGGTTCCCTAGTTCACTCAAGGTAATGCCACTAAGGTTTCCGCTGGGATACCCGGCCACTACAGATGACCGCAAAGATGAGTTACACGACGGCGAGTAATGGTCATTGCCGTTGATGTTGGAGCTAGATGGGAGGAGTCTGGATTGATAAGCGTGTGCCTCAGTGTTACTCTGCAGTTCTTGAAGTTGATGTGTCACGGGAAAAGATGGAGGGACGGTGGCCTGGGTTCCTGTGTGTTCTCGTGGAACTGGTCTACAACAAAACCTACCACTCGCAGAAGATGGATTCTCTTCGCCACATGATGCCCCAGATTGATGTCCTGTTGGAGCCCCTGCATTATTCGGCGCTGGGCAGTTGTGCTGTAGACCACAAGCTCCCACCGGAGCTCTGAACTGGAGACCTCTCGATCGATACGAATTAAGAGATGATTGGTACGAGAATTGAGAAGCCCTTTCTTCGTTATGGTTACAGCCGGGATTTCCAGGCTGCGGCGATACGCTACTGAGAGGAGGTTGCACAGCACGCGTGCTGGCCTGCTCCCCACCCCCAGGCAAGTACGATGGTCTGTTCCGCACAACCACTTGAGCATCAGAATGTGGTGGAGTAGATTGAGCAAGGTGAAGCCTTGGAGGATCTGATGGATGGCCAGCAAAGTATGCACAAGGTGAGGTTGCTGGTGGTCTCACAAAAGAAGAAGCTGCTGGAGGTCTCATAGCAGAAGACACTGCAGGAGGTCTTGTAGGAGCAGGCTCTGAAGAGGTTGCTGGTGGTCTCAATGGTGGCTCAGTCACAGAATGGGTGGGAGCTGGTTGGTGGTAAGTAGCCATGTAATTAGTGGATGGAGCTGGAAGATGCTGGCCTAAAGCTGTGGATGAATTAGGTGGAGCTTGAGCATGCTGACCATGGTATGGAGAAGAAGGGATGGGTGGGGCTGAAGGATGCTCTCCAAGTGTATGAGACGAAATGGGCGGAGCTTGAGCATGCTGATCAAAGGTGGAAGAAGAGATGGGTGGGGCTGAAGGTTGCTGGCCAAGTGCATGAGGAGAGTGAATGGGCGGAGCTTGAACATGCTGATCACCCATGGGAGAGGTGATGTGTGGAACTAAGGGATTGTGGCCAAATGCTTGAGATGGAATGGGTGGAGCTGAAGAGTGCTGATCAGACATGGATGAAATGACGGCTGAAGTCGGAGGACTTTGATCTATTGGTTGATCTGAAGTGGGTGGAGCCGTAGTTGCTGGAACGCTATAGCCACCCGGATAGATAGGATCATGGGGAATCCGAAGTTCTTCACGCAAGCGAGAGAGCTGGACTGACCCAGGGAGAGACATAGTCTTTCTCAAATAATTAGCAGCGTACGGTGACAACTCATTGCCCTGAGGGGGTGTGGCATGGCCACTAGATGTAGTGCTGGGAGTGGCATAGCTACTGCTGCCAGAACCTGTGCAGGAGTACTCCGGGTTAGAGTGTGATGATCTTAAGCTGCCGGAGTTAGGGGAGGGGCCAGGTCGCTCGCGAACCTGACCCTGCCTTCGCAGAGGGGTCCTCTGATTATTGGACGGCGGGGGAGGAATGTTGTTCTCATATTCCTCCAGCAAACGTATTGACTGGTCTAGACGCAGCTCAGACAAGAGGTCCTTCAGGTACTCCACATTGGTCTCTGATATGCACCCACACTGCTTTAGTTTGGAGCAGAGATCAGTGAATCTCACAATTTTGGGCTTCTCACTATCATTGATGTGGCTAACAGCTGTCATAATGCTTATGTGCTCTGTTGAAATATAATCAGACATCTTGAAAGTAATGAGAGAAAACTCACTTTCCAGCTGGGGATCCGAACAGTTCATTGGTCTTCCCTCCACTGGCTTTCTTTGAAGGTCTTCTTCTCCACATTCACTTTCTATTTCCACCACAATGTTCTTCAAAGTCTGCATTTCTGAGTTTCTGAACACTTCTTTAATGGAATCCCGAAATTCAGACAGAGTTCTGCTTTTTTTTATCAAATAAAAGAAATAACCAATTGCATTAGACTGGTATTTTTCCACTACAGCTGGAGGCGCTTGAGTCAATGACATAAAGTCACTCAGTTGCTCATCCTCCATGTTTCGCGCCAGTCGGAGCAGCATACGCTGGGTAGGGCGTATTCTCATCCTTGTTTCTAGGCCTTAAGCAGCTCTCCTAGGACTCGCCAAGGAAATACTTCAATTGCACTTACAGCCTGTTGTTTCAGGGGCTTAGGGGATTTCTGAATTGTGTGTGCTATGGCTTATTTTCTGATGTTGTTTTCGTATAATAAGATTAGTAGGCGTGGTTATCTCTTTGAAACATGGCGGACTGCTTGACTTTGCTGAGGCAATACAACACCCAAAAGAAAGAGATAGTGGAAAGGGATGATTTGGTTATATTTGACAAGATTGCCTGGCCTCGGAGCGCCAAGACAAATTACTTGGTGTACAGGTGAGTTTTGGGTGGATAAATCTAATGGCAAGAGTAAGTATGTGCTACTCCTCAGGCCAGGCCAGGCTGCTGGAACTTCCAAGGAGTACTACACTCTGGAATCTCTGTTGTTCTTATTGAAGAATGTCAGTCTCTCCCATCCTATGTATGTCCAGCGAGCAGGGGTAAGTCGAAGGCAATATTTTAAGGTTAAATGAGCGTTACGTATTGTTTTCTTTTTACAGGCACAAAATATTCCAGTTATTACATTAGCTGACAGGAAGGTAATTATCATTGAAGTGAAAAATGTGTGTTACCTCATTTGAATCTTCTTTTTGGGATATTTATAGGAGCTTCTTGGCTACCTTAATGGAGAAGTTGGTATGTAGTAGGATTAAATGTTATAATTTTCGTTTAAAAGGTTTAATAAAGCTGGGAGGTAATTAATGTAGAATATGTCTGAGTGTGCGCGATGACTGGTGTTGTGTTGGTTGTATCTCTAGAGTCTTCATCGAGCATTGACAAGAGTGTTCATCTAGACATGGGAGTACCAGCTCCAGGTCAGTGAGTGAAATAGGCTTGAGAAATATCGTAGGGACAGGTCATAAGAGAAACATGTCATGGGATGAGAATTAAAAAATATGAATAAAAGTCCTCGATATTTTTGTGTGTGTGTAAATTAGACGGTCGCGAGTGGGAATGTCCACTCAGGCCACAAGGGCTTTGACAAACTGTAATTAAGCTGATTGTTTTATCTTTTAGTTCTGAATTATATTGACCAGTTAATGATGAGTGTGTGCAAGCTCAGGTTGTTGTCAGCATTTGTTGATATCATTATTTGTGTGTATGTATAGCTCTGAAGAGGCCGAATGAAGAGTCCAGTAATGAACCAGCTAAAAAACCTCGCAGAGTAAGGATGGTTTTATTAGTGCTATCATTATGTATTATTTTATGCACTTCTTTGTTCTGATTTGTTGCAGGATGAAGATATTCAAGCAGAGCAGGTAATTCACTAATTTTGAAACGTCTTTTGAACATAGATAATGGCAAGTGAATTTCGCTAAGATTAAATATATAAGTATAGATTATATTACAAGATGGGAGGTTGGTATGTGATTACTAAATCAAGGTCTGAAGGCCCAAGGATAGTGTAAATCCCATGCTGACCAAACAGAGGGTATAAGAAATGCTTATCCACCAATTTTTGCTAGAAAGGAAAAACGTTAAGTGGGCCAGCATGAGACTCCACTATTTCAATTTGATTGCCACTATTTCAATTTGATTGCGACTATTTTCTAAGCACAGTTAGACAACTAATTCCTCAGAATCTTATGTAACTATGCCAACCATCAGGCTTTCCAGTTATCTCACTTCACCACTCCAGTCGGTCAGTGATATGGCTTTTAAGAGGCTTCGTGGGACTGATTTCAAAGATTCCTGTTCTTTCAGTTCTCGATAACGATTGTTACTTATGCTCACACTCAGTGGCTAGACCATGGGCAATTCATTTCTTGTAAAGCAGATTTGATTGGAAAGTGAATGAACTATGGTATAAAAAGCATTATTGTCGTGTTTGTGATCGAGTGCCCGGCTAGCTCAGAACGGCAGAGCATCAGACTCTTAATCTGAGGGTCGTGGGTTCGAGCCCCACGTCGGGCTTTTTTTTTTTTCATTTTCCTTTTATTTTTTTTTCATTTTTTTTTTACCTTCCAATTTTACGTAGACAGTGTGCAATAGAAAGCGATGAGTTCTGTGGCAGCGCAAGTGCCCGGCTAGCTCAGAACGGCAGAGCATCAGACTCTTAATCTGAGGGTCGTGGGTTCGAGCCCCACGTCGGGCTTTTTTTTTTTTCATTTTCCTTTTATTTTTTTTTTTCCTTCCAATTTTACGTAGACAGTGTGCAATAGAAAGCGATGAGTTCTGTGGCAGCGCAGGTGCCCGGCTAGCTCAGAACGGCAGAGCATCAGACTCTTAATCTGAGGGTCGTGGGTTCGAGCCCCACGTCGGGCTTTTTTATTTCATTTTTTTTTTCCTTTTCCTTGTTTTTTTTTTTTTCTTTTTTTTTTTTTTAACCTTGCAAGTAGTGTGACATGATGTGTTCTTTTATTTTGGTGTGTGTTTGTGATGACTTACTTTTAACTCATACTTATTAATAAAATGTTTTTAATGCTATCAGGCCTTACTCCACACAATCCATTATTTTCTGACTGACCTTGTCAATCCTTACTTCCATTCTATTCACTGTTATTTATATTGTGTTAGTTACAATTTAATCTAGTATAACCTCTGTTGATATGTCGGTAGCACTGAAAGTCCATTTTATGTAAAGCTTCTTGAGAAGCCTCATCACTACACTCATCAATGGGCCTCTTTGGAGGTTTGTGGTTATCTTCTTTTTTTTCCTTCATAGATACGTTTGGCCACCATTTTGAAACAAACCGGAAGAACTAAGGGAGGGGCCATTCAGATCCGCACCCAAGGTCTTGGAGACGCCATGTCAATGGAGCAGATAGCAGCTATTAAAGCCAAGAGATTAGCCAAGAAAAGAGGCACCATCAAAACGGATGATCTAGATGGAGGCACGGTTAGCTTTTACAAAATCAACCTATCTAGCATTGAATTGGGTTGTATGTGTGTGCATGGATGTGTTTGTTTGTGTGTTTGTTTGTGTGTATATATGTGTTTGTGTGTGTATGTATGTGTGTTGTGCATTTTGTTTGTGTTGTATGTATGTGTGTGTGTATGTGTGTGTATATATGTGTTTGTGTTGTATGTATGTGTGTGTATGTGTGTATATATGTGTTTGTGTTGTGTGTATGTATGTGTGTATGTGCACGTGTGTATATTTAGGATCATGCGTACATGGATGATACAACGAATGACATTATGAGCAAAGAGAGAATACATCGTACCAGAACTACTGTTCTACAGAGTTCCGCTAAGGTCAGTCGTATGTTCAGTTTCCGCCCAAGACACACCCATTTTTTAAACCAGAAATGTTTTCATTATTTATTAATTTTTTCTCTTTATAGCAATTCAGTAATATTTTCAGCTTGCTGCAGTCGGTAAAGGGTAGAGACGATGTTAAAGGTGTTGAATCTCAAGTAGATCCATCTTCCAAGCCTGTGGCGAAACCTCCCGTAACCCAGGCCCCCCAGGTGAAAGTTTATGACCGTTATCGCCAGGAGGATCAAGATAGAGGAGGTAAATGAAGTGTGTGTGTGTGTATGTGTGTGTGTGTGTGTGTGTGTGTGTGTGTGTGTTTGAGTATAGTGTGTATGATGAGTGTGCAGGGTGGAGGGGAAGGGGGTGTTACCCTGCCCCCACTATCTTTGGGTGTGGTTTATATGATGTTTACTATCGCATAGATTTGGGTGGACTAACCATTGACACCAAAAATACATTTATGGGAAAAAATTGGAAAACCGTGACTGCGGTAAGTATTTATTATTGTGTTTACTGAATTCTTTAGTATATCAATTTTAATATTATATTGGCCGACTATTTTGTTTTAAGTACGCCACATTTATTCTGATTATGTCCTGTTTCTGTTCTCCCACCCCGCAGGAAACTAACAAACCACGCCCCCAGACGAACCCAGTGTCTCGTTCAGTTCCCGTTACGGCGAAGGGACCTGCTGGACCTTCTCTTATGAAGGCAGACCCGAAGAAAGCCGGTGAGAGATAAAGATGGAAATAGTTAGTGATAACCTCATAATATAATTGTTGGAACTGATGCGTATGAAATAATGTTGGAATGGATCAAGTATATTAGAAACCTTTAGCATGTACAGTACACTATCTGTATGGAGGTGTGTACATCATTGTATGTGGCCTTTGTTTCCCCTTAGACCCCAAGTCTCATATTCCAGTGATCATAGTGCCTCAGGCTGCTACCTCGGCCATCAATGGTTTCAATGCCAAGGACCTGTTGGAAGATTTCAAGTAAGTGTGTGGAAAAGCTGAGGCTGAGAATGTAGAATTACATGTTGTTTCTATATAATTACATCATCATTCTATCTCGTGTTACATGGTTGCAATTAAACTACATGCACTAGGTGGTGTGTGTGTGGAAGAGATGTATGTGCATGCAATGTTGTGTTTTGAATTGAATATGAGTTATAATGGGATGCAGGCTGAGCATTGCTGTGATTGTGTGTGTGTGTGTGTGTGCGTGTGTTAGACTATTGTGTCATTGTGTATGTTTGTGCTGACATATTTCTTGCAGTTGTCCTTTATTTGTGTGTGTGTGTGTGTGTGTCTTTTTTTTAGATATGTTTCGGCTGATGATAAGCGTAGGTCAGGTGTTAAGGTGCAGAATGAGATGACGATTCAGCGAAAGAGGAAACACCCGTCCAATCTGTCTCAGACTGTCTCTGTTCCTTATAAAGTAGTCAGTAACCCACTACGACTGCAGTCTGATGAATGGTGAGAAGCTGTAGCTATGTTTGTTTGTGAGAGGAGAGGGTGGGGATTTCTGGACTGTGTAGCATGAGTTGTCCAAGAGGAACATTCCTTCATTAGTTCGGCACCAGCTCTCTCTAGTATGTAGGCAAGAAATTTGAAGTAGTAAAAGGTTTCCTGAGGCATACAATGGATTGATCAATGAGTGTCCTTGTGTGTACTGATATTAAGAGAAGCCACTTTACCGGTTGATCTGATTTAATTATTTCTCTTCCTCCTACTTGATATTGTCTTTCTTTGCACAGGCAGCGTGTTGTGGCCGTGTTTGTGGCTGGTCCCATGTGGCAGTTCAAAGGTTGGCCAGGACTAACGAGTGATGGTTCTCCTGTGGACATCTTCTCGAATGGTAGGCAGACAGAAATACATACTGGAAATCCATGTGTACTTGTGTGTGTGTGTGTGTGTGTGTGTGTGTGTGTGTGTGTGTGTGTGTGTGAACATTAGGTAGATATCACAAAACTAATTTTGTAGTAGGTAAAGGGTTTGTTAACATCACCATAGTCTTTAGTCAAATATGTTGTTGTTGTTTTTCAGTGAAAGCATTTCATTTGAAGTTTGAAGGGCAGAAGCTTGAGCCTAACATCAGCAAGTGGGATGTGCAAATACTGGAAATAAGCAAGAGCAGAAGACACTTGGACAAAGCCAGTTGCTTACACTTCTGGGAGGCTGTGGACAAGTTAGTGTGTGGGGTAGTTAGTGTGTGGGGTAGTTAGTGTGTGGGGTAGTCGGTGTGTGGGGTAGTTAGTGTGTGGGGTAGTTAGTGTGTGGGGTAGTTAGTGTGTGGGGTAGTCGGTGTGTGGGGTAGTCGGTGTGTGGGGTAGTTAGTGTGTGGGGTAGTTAGTGCGTGGGGTAGTTAGTGTGTGAGGTAGTTAGTGTGTGGGGTAGTTAGTGTGTGGGGTAGTTAGTGTGTGGGATAGTTAGTGTGTGGGGTAGTTAGTGTGTGGGGTAGTTAGTGTGTGGGGTAGTTAGTGTGTGGGGTAGTTAGTGTGTGGGGTAGTTAGTGTGTGGGGTAGTTAGTGTGTGGGGTAGTTAGTGTGTGGGGTAGTTAGTGTGTGGGGTAGTTAGTATGTGGTGTAATTAGTGTGTGGGGTAGTTAGTGTGTGGGGTAGTCGGTGTGTGGGGTAGTTAGTGTGTGGGGTAGTTAGTGTGTAGCTTAGATAGAAGGCAGGTTAGTTAAATATTATGTACTTGTGTGATTTATCGAATAGATATTCATATAACATACTTTAACAATATTATTTTTGTTAGATTCATTGTCAAACGGAAGCCAGATCTCAAGTATTGATTTCCTTACTCACATGGACAAGTCTACTTTCTACTTCACTGACTGAACTCCTTTTCCTTTTAACTCTCTTCTTGGTAAATATATCTCACTATCAACTCTCTCTCTCTCTCGGCACCATTTCTGTCATTCCTTCTCTTCTTTCCCTCCAGTCACATACTTCTTTAAAAGAATGGGCGTCTTTGTTTTGAGTTCCTCCACCATAATTTGTTGTCATGTAAAATGGATTCAAAAATTTGGCATATGTTATTTATTACCAGCAACTGTTGTTAACCCACTGGTCTGGAGGCTTACAAATCATGAGTCAGCAGTTCTCAATTACCTCAATGGAGTTTATTAAAAATTAAAAAATATATATATACAATATTCATAACATTTAACAAAAAATAATAATAAACCACACAATTACAAAGAATGACACAAATAATGGTAAGTCTGGCCTCGATGATAAAGCACTGGTCAATTTCAATCAAAACTACTAAATATTCAGATCTGCAGAGTTTGCTAGGATTCAGGAGATGAAATGTGAGTTAGTCTTACACCAGGTGTGCCAAGCCACTCTTCAAATGATGGATGAATACCGTTGAACTCTGACCTGGATCCACATGGTCCATCTGGCGAGCGGGCCTCATCAGGGATCCGTGCTTGGAGTTGATTCGAGGACTCCTCATGGAGGGTTGCTGATTGGTGGGGGGCCCCCCAGAGACTCTCCTGTTGCTGGGAAGATTAACAGAGGTTGTGCGAGTACGTAGCTGGGTAGACGATGAAGCACGTGGAGACATCTGGCGCTTGTTGGTGGGTGGGGCTGCTGTCGCTGACGAATCTTGCTTCAGGGAGACCATGCTTCGAGGCGGGACGATGGGAGGGGCAGAGCTGTGGATATTGGTGGGCAGAGGCAAGGCAGTTGTGCTGGCACTCCGGTGGGCGTGTGCTCCATTTTGAGGGCTCCTTGACGCCCTGGTAACCATCGTGTGAGCAGATGTGGTGATGGAGTTGTGGCGGGTGTTGCTGCTGTTGCTGGGATGACCGTAATTGAGTACGGGCGACGTTCTAACATCCATGTGGGAAGAGACAGGTAGGAGCCCGATGCTCTGCCCACCGATGGCCGTCGAGTGGAGAGGCTGACTGAGCGATGCCAGCGTCATCTGGGCCTCTAGTTGCGCCCGGTTGAGGTTCATTTCTAAAGACTTCCTGTCCACGCCCATGCCCTTCTTCTTGTTGTTTGCCATGGCTTGGTTGAAGGATGGTGGATTGGCTTGAGCATACATAGAGCCAGGAGCAGGCGATGGCTGGATGGTGGTAGGTTTAGGCCTGGATTGACTGGTCACGCTGGACGACAGGGGGCCAAGAGGGCGAGAACTAGACATAGTGGGTCTAGCGGATGGCACGACTGCAGGCTCAGAGACAGCGGCGCCATGGTTACTCAGCGAGACAGTGACATCAATCTCTCTATTCAGGAAGTCCAGGTATTTCATACAGCTGCTCATCAGATCCATGTCGCTCTTGGACGATGTGTTGCCTACACTTCCTTGCTCTTCACCTACTAGCTGCAAGTACTCCAATGCTGACCCGGTTAGAGAAGACGTGCTCACGCTAGCTCCCAGCCCGTCCTGGAGTGTCTCCATGCTAGACTCCGGACTACATCTGCTGCAGTGCCTGCTTCGCTGGCTGCGCTGGCCGTGCCTGTTCAGCTGGTTTTCAAAGACGGTCTTGTCAGATCCGGCCAGATCAGGGAGGCTCTTACGGCAGTTGTCCGGAGATTGGTTGCTACTCAGAGCAGCTCCCAAAGAGACCGTCTTGCTCACTTGAGCTTTGTGATTCCGCCTAGATCCTCGGCAGTGATGGCATCGGTTGGATGAATTGGAAGATGAAGAAGATGACGAAGACTTCCTTGATAGGAGGTCTTTAGTTGGGCTGCGAGGGGGAATGGGGGGTGGGGTGGAGGGCTTGGTTTGGAACGTGATGGGATCTCGCTGAGCTTGAGATACGGTGTTAGTGGTAGTACTCGATGGAAATACTGGGTGGGAGGACAGAGTGCTGGGTAATGAAGTAGTCGTGAAGTGGGAAGAAGGTGCACTGGTAACCTGGTGGATGGCAGAGGAGTGTGCAGGAGCAGAGGGGAACGCGGTAGTCCGGGATTGCGTGTTTCCAGGCTGCATGGGCAGTATGGGTGCTGACTGCACAGAAGGCGTGGCCCCGTGTTGGGGGACTGAAGGCATGTTAATCCGACTGTCGGAGATGCGGGAGAAGGAGTGAGGTTTCTGGACGGAGGAGTACTGAGGGATGGACAAGTCACTGCTCCCTCTAGTCAAGGGTTTGTCCAAGGAGTGAGAGACACCGGTGTGAATATCTTGGGAAGTTCTCGGCCTGTTTTCAGCCATGGTGAACAGCAATGAGGAGGAGCTGGCAGTGCTACCCCCAGCAACGACTGAAGGGTCTGAATCGATATTCCCGGAGCTAGTGGCGTTCCTCCACGTGCGAGGGGGCAGGGATGGAATCGGCCCCATGATGGAGAAGGCTTGTTCAGACTGCGACCTACTCGACAAATGGTGGGAGGACTTGCTGATTGGCTTCTGTCCCAGGGGTGGTTGGTGCAGTCCCACAATCCTAAGAGTGTCCTCATCATCTTCAAACACAGGCGGCTGAGAGTGTGTCTTGGTAGAGGATGGGTAAGGGAGAGGCTCTGGCTCAGAAGCTGACCGCATATGATGAGCAGGTCCGGCCGTAGGTGGCTTGTCGGGATCAGAACTGACTGACATTGAGTGCTGGGTTTTGGTTGGTTTAAAGTCCGTGTAGTCTTGGGGGACAAAGTCCATGTAGTCCTGAGGCTCAGAGATGGTAGGAGGAACAACCTGAGGACCAAGCCTCAATGGAAACTGGTCGCTAAGTCGAGAACGTTGCCTGGCCTCTCTCCTACGCTTGTCCTCTTCTTCTATTCTCCTGGCTTCGTTCGCACGCATGATGTCCTTTTCCAGTTCATTGAGGGCATCGTCGACAGACGTCAAAGGGTCCAGAGGTCGGCTAGGCGGAGGTTTGATCTCTTCTTCTTTGATGTATGCGTAATCCGGATCCTCTCCATTCCGATTGCCAAGACTCTCTCTGAGACGATCAGAGGGTCGAGGTGGGAGGGGAGGTGGGGACGCTCCTGCAGAGCCCCTCCCATATGACTCTTGCGAGAGGTTTGATAGCAGCGGAGCTGCCCCCACGTTGTACTGGTCATCAGATCCCCATGACCGGACGTTGGCTTCTCGCGGTAGAGGAGGCAGGCCTCCCACACGGACCAACTCCCCATGTTGATTACGCATCACAGCAGGAGAATTGCCAGCAGATCCAGGTGCCATAGCCACTCCTGCCCCCGGAAGATCTGTCCGAAATGTTTGTGTTTTAGAGAAAGATCCAGACCTCTTTATTTGTGTGTTGTCCTGGTGATATTTGTTGTTGGGCTTGGACTTCCGGAACGACTTGGATGTTTTACTCTTGATCTCTTTCTTGGGAGTGGGTGCGCTCGGGTTTATCACAGATGCTATCTCGTTGAGCTGTTGTGGGTTGAAGGCAAAGGACTCGAGCAAGCGAATGTTCCATGTCTTCAAGATCTGCATGGCACTGTCCTTGGTGGTGGTGAACTCAAACTCCATGATCACCTCATCTTTGCCCACAGACCTAAGACATAGTGAGAGAATGCATCAGCGTACAGTGAATTAATTAATGGATTGATTGTAGGGTTTGGGGGGGGGGGGGGGGGGGGGAGGGAAGAGAGAGATAGTATGAAGTGGTTTTAAATTTTAATTTCCTTTAACCAGCGGTTTATTTATTGCGTTTGATCCACTTGAACCATTGCACTGTAAGTAAAATAAGTAACTGATGGAAAGGACGAATCCAATAATATACTCCCACTCAGTCAGCAGGTTTAGTCTTACTCCATGTTAGCCAAGACAGTCACTCTCCCCATAATTATTAAAAACACGCACAGATGACCTCATCTCAAGCAACACTCGTTCCATTTACAAGTCTCCCTCTCATACGGCTGCTAATAGCTCACTCTCCGTTGTGTTGCCCTAACACCCACTCACTCGCAGCCCCTCCCAAGAAAGTCTAGTCATAATTGAAAAGAACAAGGAATGCGGCTGGCTGTGATTACGACCTTACCGGTTGGCATGGAGCACCAAGTGGCCGTCCTTCTTGGGATGGTGCAGGAGCCTGAGGACACTCCTCTTGGGCCAGTGGTGGGCGATGGCTCCCGTGCGCCAGTGCAGAACGATAGCTGCATCCGTGATGGACAGCAGGTATGAGCCAGAGTGGTTGATCTCGATGGCACTCCGGTTCTTCAACAAAGTCACAGCAAAATAATCTGTCGGAAAGAAAAACATACACACACAGACCATGAGGAAAGGAATTAAAGACTAGTCTTGCTTATCTGGACAAGAATAAAAGCTAACAGTGACTGACTGACTGACTGACTATGCCTCCAGGGCATGGCAGGCAGTCTCCACACTGCTCTGCAGTTTGTTGTATCTGATAGGTGTATTGTACGCAAGGAAACTGTGTGAGAAAGACAGGAAGGACGAAGCCTGTCTAGTGTGCGAATGTCCATGAAAGTACCCTGACACTAATTCATCCCCTTGTTCCGCCCCCCCTCCCCCCCCATCTCATTCACATATGCCATAAGAATGGCCGATTCATCCTCCTCCTCCTCCTCGTCCTTCTCATATGCTGTAGAAACTAATACAGAGGCTGTCTGCTTAGTTAGCCGAACTTCAGTCACTATCCATGCATTAGTCTAGTTAACAAACCCACAACTTGTTAAAGTTAAGTGTTTAACGGTGGCAGAGACATCGAGTGAGTAGTAAGGGGAGAGGAAGGGAGGATGCTAAGACACTTGGCAGGTAGAAGAAGTGAGTCTTACAATATTACATATAATGTGCTGTACTTAGTTGCCATGGTAGCATTAACTGTTGAGACGGTCTAAACTGATGGTGTAAGAAGATGGGGGAAGAGTGTGTTGCTAGACACTACATTACTCCCAGTCCTTCAATAAGAGATTCATTACTGGTTCAGACAAAAGTTATTGTGCACGATTAATGCACTGGCACTGTAGCAGGTGCATGGCCGAAACTACATGTGGAGCAAAAGATTAGCACCAGCAACTGTACCACACGGTAGTGAGGTCGTGCTACAATATCTAGCTTCACTTATACTTGATCTGGTCATGCTGTGCTATATGTGAGAGATAGGCTGATAAGCTCATGAGATTTGGTGCACCTGCTACTACTAATCCAGCTATGAAATTATAACGAGCTGAACAATGCATTGATTGGCATAGCTGGTCCGTCACAGATACTCCCACGAACAGACCTTGGAATTGATAATTACTACATAAATTCAAACCACTTTGCAAGCTAGTGCACGGAGGACCCTTCCCCTCATACTATACTACACATACACTCCCACCCCCATACAGTGCCCTCAAGGTCAAGTCCGTGGGCTTACCGGTAGTATCAAACATCTGCCCCGGATCCCTCCTCCCTCCCTCCCCACTGCCTTACCTTGCCCGGGTTGAGTGGGTGAGTTTTGTCCAACGCTGCTGCACGGCAACGCCAGCTGCTTCAGGACCCGGAATGACTCTAGCCACTCCTCCCTCTCCATTGCCGGACAAGAGAAGGTCAAGAGAACCTCTTCACCCTTTAGCAGCTGCAAGTCGGATATGAAACAAGAAAAAAAAGGGGGGGAAAGTGAGTAAGAGGAACAGAAAAAAAGAATAGAGTGGGAAAAGAATTGTGTGAGGATAAGTTTCAACTTTTGGCAAGAAACACGATCAGTAGAAAACAGAACAAGTGAGTGAGGTAGAGATCTGGTAATGGAGTCATTGGAACTGAATATTGTGAGAAGAGAGATGACCGTATGAGATTGATAGTGCAAACAAAGACACATTAGCACACGCTCAGTAAATGCATACAGCACACACGCTGATGTCACCCTCAGTGGGAGGGTCAGCAAACAACTCCTAATAGAGGATCTGTCAGGCAGTGTGAGCACGTACAGAAACTCATGGATGGTTGTCATGTTGACAAACGCACTCAACTCTGGTGTCCCAGCCAACTGTTGCATGGAGGGAGGGTGGGGAGGAGAAGAAGCGATGTGATAGGTTGGGAGTATTTTATAAAATATTCCAACTTTCTCATCAAGTTTCACTAAAATCAATAAACACATTGAAGAAATTTCAATTATGATGGAGGTAAACTTTGCAAAATGAAACTGGTCCTTGCAAAAAATTTAAGAAGCGATCATTTAGTTTCTAGATAAGCTATAACATTACTGTTGCTTTCTGGGTCACTGGCAAGATAAAGTAAAGGAGCGTCAGCCATTAGAACTGTGACCACAACTCTCATCAAATCCCTCACTAACAACTTCCCTCACACTTGGGAGGTCTCCAGAAAGATGTGCGGTAGTGATAGCTGGTCAGCAGCCGAGTAACGAGAAAAGGAGCAATTTATCGGGCAAGCAATCACTAGTCAACACCAGTGAACGCCATGTGAAGAGGCGCGGCACTTCATTGCCCACGCTCAGTTCTGATGTGGGCAAGTGACCATGAACACAAAAGAATAGACACTAATGGATTATATTATTATTATTGTGGCTGTTGTTGCTATTATTACTGTGGTTGTTTTTTTTATTATTATTATTATTGTGGTTGTGCAAGCAAGCAGAAATACCTGGACTCTGGGGAAGAGAGACAATAAGGAAAAAAAATTTAAAAAAAAATAGATTGAGGGGGGGGGGGGGATGAGGCCAGCTATAAGATGTGGATGATAGATTGAAGGAGGAAATAGACATGGTAGGTTAGGGATGCCACACAAAATAAAGAAAGCCATGGTTACCAGGTGATCTTGAATAGCAACAAGAATGCCTGTTATCTGATGTCGGTGTGAAGCACATAACCAGACAACTACACACACTCTATCCACCATCTCTCCCAGGTCTTACAAGACCAACTTGGAGGTTCTTCAAGGTGGTTAGTAGTGTGTGTGTGTGGGGGGGGGATTGGGTTGTGTATATATGTCTGTGTGTGTGTGTGTGTGGGGTGGGGGGGGGAGGGGGAGGGGGGGGATTGGGTTGTGTATATATGTGTGTGTGTGTGTATTAAATAGTTGATAAGTTAAGACGAGAATTAAACGATGACTAAGCCCGAATGGCTTCAGAAATCCTCCATTAGCAGAGGCCTATCTAATTGCTCACCAAAGAAGGCCGTAAACTTCTGAAGGACCAAATGGACGAATAAAACAATCGACTTAACAGGAAAGTAAGACACTTGATTGGACTCCTCGTAAGTACGTCACTTGACCCTTGTCTCGTTCAAGGTTGCTAAAGACCTAGCTACCACTCACCACCTCGGCTTTTGTTCCTTTAATTACAGGCGATAACTTGCAAATAGGTCCTATTAGCACGTGCTGTTAACACTGACTAACAGAGCTGGAGGCAAGAGGCTAGTTTCTTTGAATGAGCTGATGAAGAGGAGACGTAATTAACATTTCTACTTTGACCACGGTAACATTAGCATCTTCACTCACAAACCAATACACAACTCTACATAAATCAGACTTCCTGAAGAGCATTGGTATCCATCCAGCATAAGGAGGAGCTAAGGGCGTGGCGGCTCAGGACTGGAGGACAATGGCAGAGACTGGCTAGGCAATTTGTGCCACTTCACTTCTCCACTTCCTCTTCTCATCAACTACACTCCATATTTTAAAGTAGCATCATTTAAAACCCAACTGGCCTCCACTATGGAGTGGTAATGATATTCACGAGGCACCCAATGGCATTCATTTGCGCTGGTCCGTGGGCTGCTTTGTTTGTGCTAGAGAGCCAGAGGTGACAAACAAGACCAGCTCAAGCTCTCACTACCACAACAATCCACATACCAGAGGCAAGTCCCTTCCGAGAGAGAGAGAGAGGCCATAACACTGACTTCAACCCCATCACTGGCTACTCCAATCAGCTGTAGCCAACACTGCCTCCCACCCAAACCCGCCAACCACACTCACACACACACACACATACTCACACACAGGCAAACACACTCACACACACACACACACACATGCAAACACACATACACATCAACTCACACACACACATACACACATGCAAACACACATACACACATTTAAACACACATACACACATGCAAACACACATACACACATGTAAACACACATACACACATGCAAACACACATACACACATGCAAACATACATACACATCAAATCACATACACACATGCAAACACACACACAACTATTACACACACACACACACACACACACTGTAGTAGTGTATGAGGTGAATGATGTGGCAACTCTGGCTTCTAAGAGATATCCATTTTTCCATTTTTTTTGTGGCAATGTTGCAGGTGTGAAGTTGAGGCCTATTTCTATCTGTCCATCAAACCATATCATGTCCGTTTAGGTCAGCCACACAGATTTTGAACCCAAACCTGCCCCCAGTTCACACCTTGGTACCCTCACTGGGCTATCTTCTGGTCTGTGACATACACATCATGGCTACCTGGTCCACTACTCACACCTTCCACATCATATCAGCTGGGATAGCATTGAAAAACCAGTTTGAACAAACATTGGAGTGACAGAGGTAGGCATGGTTACACACAAACTTACTACAGAGCGATACACTCACACATAGCCAATAAACCAGAAACTGGGCATAACAAGAAAAAAATTATAAAAATTTTGATGATTTTATGAAAAGAGTTACTTATATCTACAGGAATGACCAACTCAGAGAACAAACACTTAACACTTCCCTATCCAGCCACAGCCCTCTCTGCTAACCTCCAGTACGCAGCGTCCTCTAGTCTTGGCTGGCTTCTCCTGCACTGACCACGGCTCGTTGAGTCTGATCACGTCTCTGGTGTCTTCTGTCTCGTCATCTCCTTCCAGTATCTCCACCGTCTTGCAGTTCAGAGTCAGACTGTTCCGCAGCAACACCCAACGATTCTTGTAAGCCTAGAAGAAACAGAAAATAAATACAATTAAAAAATAATAATAGAATATGAACTTGACATTATGTGACTAGGACAGACGAGTAATAACAAATGATTGCTAGGGGCAAATCAATCTCAGTAGAATCCAAGGGGGCTGTAGGAAAATATTTAAACTAAGCAACTAATTTTTTTCTTTAGTGAAAATATTCATAAGGAGCAAATCCGAGGCAGGGTGAGGGAGGGAGAGAGGAGGAGAAGGCTTGAGGCAGGGTGAGGGAGGGAGAGAGGAGGAGAAGGCTTGAGGCAGGGTGAGGGAGGGAGAGAAGGCTTGAGGCAGGGTGAGAGAGGGAGAGAAGGCTTGAGGCAGGGTGAGGGAGGGAGAGAAGGTTTGAGGCAGGGTGAGAGAGGAGGAGAATGCTTGAGGCAGGGTGAGGGAGGGAGAGAAGGCTTGAGGCAGGGTGAGGGAGGGAGAGAAGAGGAGAAGGCTTGAGGCAGGGTGAGAGAGGGAGAGAAGGCTTGAGGCAGGGTGAGGGAGGGAGAGAAGGCTTGAGGCAGGGTGAGGGAGGGAGAGAAGGCTTGAGGCAGGGTGAGGGAGGGAGAGAAGGCTTGAGGCAGGGTGAGGGGGAGAGAAGGCTTGAGGCAGGGTGAGGGAGGGAGAGAAGGCTTGAGGGAGGGAGAGAAGGCTTGAGGCAGGGTGAGGGAGGGAGAGAAGGCTTGAGGGTGAGGGAGGGAGAGAAGGCTTGAGGCAGGGTGAGGGAGAGGCTTGATGTGAACAGGCAACACACATTTATTTATATACTATGAAAGGGAAGATTGAGAGGAGGAAGAAGAGATGCCAAAACACTTTACACTCAAGTAGCTGCCCTCTTTTTCAGCGTGGGGTCAAGACGACATCCACTTGAGTAGCAGCCATTGTGTGAAGTACTCAAGACACTTAATCTCTGCCATTATCTGCCGGCAAGCATTCCACCTGCCAAGTGGTTGTCAAGTAGTGCTCTTATGGAGCCAGTAATGCCAGCTCTCTCTCTCTCCATGGCATGTTCCATAGAATGTGTCTCAGCTGCCATTACCTTACAAGGGGAGCTCCAGGTGGCCTGTAACAGGTCCAAGTGACATTCCACTGTGAAGAGCTTGAGGCCCAGCGGAGGAGCCATTGCTGAGGGCACGAAAAGCTCATTAGTCAATCCAAACTGGCCAGTAGAAAGTCAATTACTGCCTCAGATGCCTATGCTGCTCGTTCACATAGAGACCTGTAACCCATAGCAACCTAGAAATGCTAGTAATTGCGCTTGCTTGCAATTCCATATCGGCTGTACCCCAGATGGGAGAGAGAGCAAACCTCGGGGGGCAATCAACCAACGACTCCAGCGCCTGCTGTGTCCAGTGAATCTGTGCAAGCAATGGCGGCAGTTCCCAGGGGACCGTGCAGACGAGCCAACACTTTGGTAGCTTGTACAAGCTCTGTGTGGGAGTGTATCTCTCGAGAGCTCTGTGGCAAGAGGGAAGTCAGGTAGGCTACCTTCGTGCAGCACACCAGCCACCTACCTGTCTAGTAGACTGTAACATTGACCACAGGGAAGGGGGTGAGTTAGTACATCTTATACCAAATGGTCACATGACGGTTGCCATGGAATAATTAACATGCTTCTCAGTCTGATTGCTCATCAGTTAGTCCACCCGCCAGGACCACCACAAGTCCTGTACGTAATGAACCACAACATGGAAACGACAACAAAACAGCCTAACTTACAAATGGGGCTTCATCACAACACATGCTCCTTCTCTTCAACCGCAGCATTATCCCGATGATAAGAGTGACCCTTTGCCAAGTTGGCAAATATGAACTCAATCCTACGTGTGCATGTGGAAGGTCTTCAATTATATAAATTTATTATTCGAAGAAGTGGCTAAGTTCTAGGTTTAAAGCAAGCCATCTTGATCGAGATTCACTGCCATCTTGATTAAGGTTCACACAGCTATCTTCTCGAGGTTCACTTAGCAAAGAGATACATCCTGTGGCATATCATAGATAATGCAAACATTGTTATTCACCCAGACAAGTTCCTGTCTCTGTACTGTCTGTCTCTCTCTGACAAGTGACAAGACAATAAGGAAGTTCAAACTCCATTATCTCCAGCAGATAAGGTGACTAGTACCGGACCAGCAGCAAATGCACGTGCTCCTGTCCTAGTGGTGGAGTACCCGTTCACCTGGTCTCTACTTGTGGTTCTCATAGCAACCAACAGGGATGGATGGTCAAGGCTGGACTAACTGAAGATGATTCATTGCTACTGAGGGCACACTCTCCTCTTTCCCGTTCATCAATAGCCACACCCCCAGCTCGAGTATATACAGTGCACCAGCCGTGCAACTATTACCTCGTAGCCATTGTTCTTCGGGGATTAAATGTCTATCCTCTCACATGTCAAATAATATAGACATCAGTGTCGCCGACAAAGACACAATTCAAACTAGTTCCAACAGAAGAGAATGGCTAAAAAAAACGTTCAAATGTGTCCTCCTGCAATGCTACGTCTCCTCTTACCAACTGACACCAACTTGTGTAAGCCAGCCATTAGCTTTTCCTACTTTCCCTCCGTTGCCATTAGCAACTATGTCCCTCCAAAACACGCTCACTCCATTCGATTATTACAGCGCGTGCTTCAGGGCTTTATTATTTTTCTCTTAAGTCTTTGATAGCCTGTGTCATTTCTGGGAAATGCATCTTGTGTAAATTGGAAGATGACACTAATGTATACTGCTCTCAATTAGCAAGAGCAACACACACACACACACACACACACACACGGAGTAGGAATCACATTCCTGAGCGTGCTCAGAGGAATCTGAGATGGAATGAATTGGAGCTGAGAGGAGAAGAACAAAGTTACTTTATTATTTACACATACATGCTTAAATTAGTTCTGCCTTAAATACTTCCCCTCCAATCATATCAATTATGTTCCTGTGTTTGCACTTCTCTATAAGCAGGTGACTATGATGTTAACACCTCCACTCCCCCATACTGGGGCTCTCTGCTCCCCCATACTGGGGCTCTCTGCTCTAGTTGATAGCAAGTCACACACTTCATAACACTTCCTCAATAACCTTATACCTCTCAGCCGAGAATGACTGAATCAATAATAACAACAACAAAACAACAATAACAATAATAACAAAAAAAAAACAACAACAATAATAATATAATAATAATAACAACAACAATAATATATAAATCTCTTTCCCCTTTTTTTTTTTCTCCCTACCAATAATTTACCCAACATTTGGTATTTGGCATTGTGCCTTGTGGTAATTGAGGTTTCTCTTTCAAGTGAAAGTTAGTCCAGTCCCTTACAGGTCAAGAGCTTTCACTAAACAGCCACTTGAGAACATTTAATAAATTACCATCATGAAATTGAACTGCGTAATTGGGGGGCAGGGGGGGAGGGGGAGGAGAAGAAGGAAAGAGAGACAGGGAAGGTAGAGAAGACAGATAGTCTTGTCTATTGCTGTATGGGTTACTAACAACTACCGCCTAAAGCCATAACTAGATTAGCAAACAAGAAACCATTGGTTATATGCATCTGTGACCTAAAGCTCGGTCCGTGGCTAATGAATTAATAATGTATTGTGTTGGGGAGAAGCTAGATTCTCTTACAGCCGTGCACGCTACATGTTTACCTAGTCATGGTGACTCTGCATTCCTTGGGACTACTGAGGCTCTACCTCTCCGTACGTGACAAGATCTGACTCAATCTTTCAAACATATCACACACATACATACATGCCACAGGGAGGGTCGAGCAGTTAGGGGAGGGTCGAGCAGTTAGGGCTATCCAAATGCGACCAAAGCAACTCTACAGATAACCCAGCCTAAACTACAAAGCTAACACGAACATCTCGCTCATCAAAGACGAACCATTTTCAAAAGACCGTTCCACTGCTAAATCACAAAAATAAAATACTTTACAAAGTGTAGCAGGTCCTTTCAAAACACCAAAATTATGTAATCAAACAAATGCCACACCTTCTCCTTAAACAGTACGTCTCGTGGCTGTATGAATCTGCATCTTTTCCACGGTCCATTAAATATTGCTCTCCTACATCGTCCGAGGATTCCACACAGCTACCGGTACAAAGCCTTACTCCCTCTTCTAATTAGCCCCCAGCTCTGTAGACTGTATCAAGTTCTTCCTGAGACTGGATACAATGGGATGCCAGCCACTATTTATCACTGCTTCAAGCTCTACAATGACAGTCATGGACTCACAGCAACCCTGCAAGGAGATTCATAAAATGCTTAAGAATTACGCCAGGTACGACTGAAAATTGAATTATCCACGCAGGGAAACAACGTTATCACAAGACACCAAGTTTTCAAGGATACTCGAGTAGATGAAACAGAAACAAGAGATGACAACATCGCATGGAGACACTGCAGCTTAAAAAAGGATCACATGTTGAACTTCCCACTGGACAGATCAGGTTCATCGAAAGTTGCAGTCTTTCCCATGGAAACAAGCACAATCAACATCATTCGTAAAGTGAATGTGGGAAGTGAGATGACTCCTTATTCCTCAACTTGTGAGATCTTACAAAAGACGTTTTCCAAGTATTGCATTCCAATTGCAATGGCGTCACAAGTTTATTTTCCAGGGAAAAAATGCAATCGACAGTAACCAGCAAATTAGCATTCCCAACAAAAACTCAAATTCAACAACTCTTCCTTTCCAACTCATAAACTACTAGTCAACAGCAAATATAAAATAATGATGTTCACTAATTCCAAGATGATGGTTAAGTACAATAGTCTCTTTTATATATATTATAATATAATATATATATATAATATATATTATATGCACACACTTACAAGCACCTTTTACACACACGAGGAAAATAAATCACACATACCAAGATGTCTCACTTAACGGTAGACCCATTAGGCAAATTGTGTTTCAAGCTATGAATACGCTTCCCCCATTACCCCTGCATACAATATTCAAGAGCAGGGGGGAGTTGGAAGTGAAGGATGACCATACGAGTAAATTACTCACAATAGGCTATTCATGATGCCTTGTTAACTCTTCATTCAATCTATATCTTGAAACATTTTTATCAATATTACTAAGACTATTATAAGCACACTAAATCACGACCACACACAAAACACAACCACTCTCCCTATTTAGAAGCAATCACTCTCATTTCATGCAATTATGTGCACTTCTGTCCGCCATCAGAAACCACGACTGCTAACCTCAACAAGTACCCTTTAAACCCACCAACAAAGCAAAAAAAGAATGTAGACTTCTACTACGAACAAATAGCACTAATATAAACATACAAACAACAACAGATCTTACCGAGCCAAATATGTTCTTCTTTTTGACATCCAGTTGACCTCTCTTGATGACATCAGACATTGTCAAGACTTGTGATAATGCGGTCTTTCTTCTAGAGATATTTAAAAAAAAGAAGGTAACCTCAACCACCCACTACAGCAAACCAACCCTTGACTATTGGGCAGTGGTTAGCTTGTCAGCAGATGGACCAGTTGGGTAGTAGCCACAGTATTTACACTTCCCCCATTCAAGGCTCACCACCCACAAGCTACCGACTTTTGTCTCGTGTATTGTTACACACTCCCCAGCTATTCATTGCCCACTCATTTAGACAATTCATACTTAACCAACTGGACCATTGTGTTGCGAGCTAGGTACAAGGAAAAACAGTCTAGCTTTGCTCGTTAAACACAAGCGCTTGTAGCTTCGTCGTGCATAGCAACACTCCTACTGCTACAACCACAGATGCTAGATTGGTACAACTAAATTCTGCAAGAGAGACTGCAAATTAAAACGCTCTTCAAATGAAAGCGCATAGCACAGTATCAGAGAATGAAGCTAAGAACAGGCGGAGCCAAAGAAAACAAACAAATAGCTACCAAATTATCAACAAACGCCTGCAGCAAAATTGCAACTAGCGAGGTACTCTACAAGTTTCACCCGGGAAGACACCGCACTCACCGTTTTTCTCCTCCAGTTCCACCGCGCAGAGCAGCCCAGCTTAGTAAGCTTGGACAGTACAATTTGCAATGAGCTGGTAGTTAGCTACAGAGACAGCGAATGCTAACGCGAAGTGAAGCTAAACCAATTCATAACTTAATTTTGACACTCCCCGGGCCTCTTGTAGCACGCGCGCAGAGTGCCACACCCCCTATATGCTGAGCAACTCAATTAGCAGCCAGCTAAGCGGTTGGGAACGGTGGCAGTGAAACTAGATTTCTTGGAAAAACTCCGGGGCAGTCTTCTTAGCTCCCGTTTGTTTTGCGCTGGAGATTGCTGAGTCGATCGAGTCATGTCTATTTACAGCTCAAGCAGAAAAGAGAGAAGATCTTCAAGACAACACTTGGGTAACTTGATAAGCTGTTAGCAATAAACCACAGTAACCATAGCAATATAAATGCACCCACACACAGGCACACATATGGGCACAGCTATCTAAGCTAAATAGTAGCTACCACTTTGGCACATAGAAGGCCCAAAGTGACTAACTGTTGTACTAACTGAGAGGTGTCAATGACTTGATCCAGAGAGTGAGAGCTATTTCTCTGAAGTCTATCTTCTTGATCAGCTCATCAATAGGTACACTGAGCACATTTAGACCATACTTAGTTACTTAAGCCTTTATCATGAAGCCAGCATACACTCTATATAGGTCAAGTCAGGGAAAAGTAAACATGTTCACTACTAGACACTGTGGATATGTATGGAAGTGTCTTTGATTGGTGCCAGCCGAGGAGAACACCCCTTGAAATGCTGGCCTTGCGATGCCTTCAAACATACTGGTAGTACGGCCACTTGCTCAGTCTCCAGCTAGGGGGGATAGCTAGCAACGGTCCGTGACATGCTGACATAACTCTGGTATGCAGCACCTTTCTTTCTTCAAGAAATGAAGCACTATAGTCTGATAAGTCTAAACACGTAGCATAATTTTCCCACCAGTAAAATCTTGTTGCTATTATTATTGCTATTATTATTATTATTATTATTATTATTATTATTATTATTATTATTATTATTATTATTATTATTATTATTATTATTATTGTTATTATCCTCATCATTATTAATTTTATCACAATCGTGTTAATTATTTATTATAATCATCATCATAATCATCATCATCATCGTTAGTTGTAGCAAGCACTGTGGTAACCTAGTATTAAATTGACTCCTTGTTTTTATTGAAAAGACCGTGCTCCTATTGTAGCACGTGCTGTTGTGCAACATGTGATGTATTGTCTTATTTTCAGGTCATCTGAAGTTGTCCATCATAGAAGACTCCAGTGCTCTGGTCGTGCAAAGTAAGTCAACGAGAGAGAGAGAGAGAAAGTATTCTAATGGAGGTCTTAGAAAGAATTAGAGTTGTAACTATACTGCTAGTGAAATGAATTCCATATTTTGTCTTATCCAAAGACTGGCAGTTTTTTTTTCTAAGTAAAATTTGTTTATTTTTTGTTGGGGAGGAGGAATATTACTCACGTGAAAGTAACTGTATCAACTGGAAAGGTCACACAAAGTACAGCAAATCTCAAGCCCACACCTACACAGCTAAATTAACAAGTAGAACCTGAACCCTGCCGATTGCAAGCACTCCCCTCCCCGCTCTGTGAATATGGGATAGGTGGGGCTGAATGTGGGGGTGGGGCTGAATAAGGGAAGGTGGGTTGAGTATGGGGGTAGTAGGGCTGAATAAGGGGAGGTGGAGCTGGACAAGGGGAGGTGGGGCTGAAAAGGAGGGGGGTGTGGGACTGAAAGGGTGCAGGTCAGATCACTTCATTACTGGAGATAAATAGGTTCTAATCATATGGGTGAGTTGTGTGTTCTGTGGTTTTAACATTAACACTGCTTTACCATATCGTCAATCTTCCAAGTCAATCTCCTATTGCACTCTTTCAATGACTCGCCGTGTAAAGCAGAGAGTGAGTGACAGTCTACAAAAGAGAAAGAAGCAAGAAACAAAGAAACTTTCTGTCAATGAACTAACTGACCAAGGTCGGCCATACAAGTGATCTCGCACACGGTTTACAAAATAAAGTTTTATAATGAAAGCTCTCTAAAAAAAAAAATAGCTGGGTACTTTTGGACACTCTTTGTGTTCTTGTGTTTGTTTGTGAGTTAGTTGCGTCAATAGTATCACACATATACACACAAAGCGTGTGTTTGCATACACATGATAGTTATATATTCCCCTCGCCATTATCTCTAGCCACGTGTTACTATAGATAGATACCGTTGCTTTGATGGACTGATTCATCAGGGAAAAAAAAGTTTTCCTTCATATTTCTGAGGTTTCCTGAAGAGAATCACAATTATTCACGTAGTGGTGCTAGTTGAAGCAACCACTGGGTGCTTCTTTCATTGTGGCTTTCTTATTTCAGTTGTTTACATTCTTATGAAACCCATCATTTGCAATTTGCATAAAGTCCATATTTACATGAACCAAACTTTGTTTGAAACTTTGAATTAAACAGACCAACACAATAGAACTTGGTCTGACAAACTATTCCTCACACTATAGCTTAGCTGCCCTCACTATGAATATCCTTAAATGAAAGTCTGAGGGTTTCAGGCCTCCATTACAGAGTGTTGAATGAATATGCTTAAGTTATAAGTCTGATGTACTCTTCTGGAGGAGTCCATATTGAAACGCTTCAAATCAAATTATACCAGTGTCAATTTCTATATGAAGTATGCAATCCCTAAGTTATTATATTTGAGTTTGTAAGTATAATTAACGCATATAAGAGACTACTTCAATCATTTAAATTAGCACCGACCTCCTGCATGCATGACTCGTGTTGTAGCAGCTGCCAGTAACTTTGTGCTGGTAAGTTAGCTGTCAGTATAAATTGTAGCATTATAATTGGAAGCCATAGAATGCAGCATTCATTTTGTTCATTTTGGAAGCTATTGGTTGTACTCTGGTTACTAGCTTCAAGGAATGCAGCTGGCTTCTTTCCCCACACTTCTATAATGCCTGACACAGAAATCTTCCCAGTTTCTACCACTGCAATGGCTGCCTGACTGTACCTGCAGTAATGTAGATGAATAACCTTCTAGCTTCTTCACTGGCCAGGAGTTTACAGACTGAGAGGAGGAAGTTAACTGGCAATACAGTATTGAAAATAGTAACAACAACAACAACGCAAAAGTGAATTAACAAAGCAGTGTGTTAATATTTAATATTATTCAAGTTGTGCATTATCCAATGTTTAGTACATTCAACTATTGAGTAAGGTACGCTGATTCTTGAAGTGATAATTATGTGCCTTAGTAGCCATGTATACGTGCCTGGTTTGGTAGATACGCATGACCTCTCCTTTCCTGTTTGTGTCGTGTAGTATTCGAAGCCAGAGGTCTGCATCGGAGAGAGGGAGGCTCCTTGGACACGTATGTTAAGGTGAGTACCCAAATGAGTAAAAATGGTTGGCTCGAAGGAGGAGCTTGACACCAGCTAAACCAGTAAAAGCAATTAATACACGAGTCATGAAGATGCAGTAGCTTTGATATTCTGAACTGAAGTCTGCATGATTAGATTATGACTTGCAATTGTCGTCATATTGTCTTGTTCCTCCCACACCACACCCATTTCTTCTGAACCACACCCACTTTCCCCCACAGCTGTACATGTTGCCTGATCCTCAGAAGAAGTCGAAAGAGAAGACAAAAGTTGTGCGACAAAAAGACCCCATCTTCAACGAGAAGTTCTCCTTGTAAGTCTCACACACACACACACACACACACACACACACACAGGTGCATGTGTGCACATGCTCCTACATACATGCATGTGATATGCACATGACTAATTTACATTTAATTGGAGTCACTAAAATATAATGTCCATGACTATGTACACACACACACACACACACACACACACACACACACACACACACACACACACACACACATGCCCTGTCTCCTCACCTCGCAATGATGTTTCTAAGATTCTAAGAAATGACGATGTGTATTTTGACAGTCCTACACTTAAATATTATTTGCTAGACATCCACAGATATGTAAGGAACTCAATTTTGTCCAGTCTCTGGTAAAAATTCAATTATTATAATATACCCTTTCTGGGCTTGGTTGACATAACCATGACAACATAGTACCAGTTAACTTTCCAACATAAAACACTGAGTAATTAGTTTTGATAAGTATATTATGCCAATTATACAAATATCAATACCTCATTACTGCTAACATTTCATGATCTGTGTGGAATGAAGGAAGAGAGACTTCAGTCAGTCACTAGCACTTGTGTGGCTTCCTGGTGTCCCTCCAGGAGCGAGACCTTAGCTGTTTAGGAGATAGCTAGGTATGTTTATAGAGGAGGAAATGAGGGAGACACTTTCAACTTTATCTAACTTCTTTTACATATTTGTGTGGGAATCACACCTGTGTCTAGACTATTTATAGTTATAGTACATAGGTTTATCTCAGTTAGAACTGACTAGATGCTATAAATACAACCACATTAGCTGATGGCCATTATTATTATAGCATGCAGTGTTGCCATTTCAACAGTTAATGCTCACCAGGCCTTTAAAACAGCATTAACTTTCATATGCATAGAAACTTAAATCCCAATCACTGGATTTATAAGCCGTAGACTAAAGTGCATGTATTTATGATATTTCTTAATTTACTGACACTATTGGTTGATGTACCTTTTGTTTATTTATTTATTCAACCTTGGAATTGATGTTGCATTGTTCTGGTCACTAGGTTCTAGGTTCTTCATTACAGACTTGCCATACACTCTAGAGAAGAAACCATTACATAATGGAGCATTCCAAACATTTCCACTAAATTATGCCCATTAGTGTAAAGTTTTCCAAATTAGCCATTCTAGACATCTTCCCACCAAAATACATAATTTCATTAAATGGAGATTCACTTCCTCTTTCCTGGGCCCCTACATTCCAAAAATGCCAGTAGTCCTTGGCAACGAGTGCTTGGTAACTGTTGCCAAGTCTGCCAGCTGTTTATTGGCACTTGATGCAAATAAAACTATAAAGGACTTGCACTGTTTGTGGGTTGAAGAGTTTATTTCACTTGTTTGGCATTTGTGTTTTACACCAAACACAATGTTTATTACATCACTTCAATTATAAATTTTGTGTTGCAGTAAAAAAATATAAATATCGGTACAGATTTACAAACTTGGGCTGTTCTAGCCATTTTAAAATGGGATGGTAGTTAAAAATGGTATGTATCTATATACAATATATTACATGGCTCAAATACTTCTCGCAAGAAAATCTTCAAAACTGTATTTGATATTTTTCCTAATTCTCAAAGGGAGAGAACCTCCACTGATCCTGGGTTAATCGTATAGTTTATAAAATTATAGTAGAAATTGAGGAACAAGAAAGCCTCTATGTTACATATTCATAAAGAGATGTCAAATTATTACACAGACGAGAAATAAAGCTACCAGTAGATAGCCATTTCTGTCAGTCCCATTGACTAATAACAGTATAAATTCCCTACCACAAACTATTCATTGGAAACAATGAATAGAGTATAGCAGAAGAAAAAGTAAAGAATGAAATCATAAGAGGAGAATGTGAACTAATTAAATCAACTATCACATTCTTCTCTCCTTCCCTCTTTACAGCACAAATTGGTAAATTAATGTTTGATTGATTGATTGTTAGTAGCTATTTGTTACTTGCACGACCTTGTGAACCCGACATACCTCATACAAACTAGAGTTGTATTTATATAGAAACAATTTTTTTTTTGTTATTAGCATTTTAACTGAAACTGATAGCGACAGGAGCTTATTTATTTCTGTGTGGACACGCCAGACAACGTCCAGGTAAGTAGGCGGAGCTTTGCGAGGAGGGCATTAGCATGGCAATAATGTGCTCATATAATGTTGTTGTGTTTAAATGGCAGGAATGAGATGTTTGGTTGTATGACATTCCAGATCAAAGAATTGGTTGGCCCCAATCAAGTAAGTCACTTGAACTCGACTTTATGAGTGTGAGTATTATATTATATTATTGCTATATGTATATTGACTGGTAAGTATGACTTGGTCCAAGCTTTGCTGTTGCTTGTTCAGTTAATAATTTGCTGTATAATGCTGATGTTGAAAAACAGAATAAAACAGCTTGACTAAATTGTGGTACAGTAGCCTCGAGGCATTACTGATCGAAAACAAACAAACAAACACACAATTAACTAGTTCATCAGTGCAGAGACAGATATTATATTAATAATAGTTATGAGGGAATTGGGTGATGTGAGTGTGTAGCACAACCCCACAACCATCTGCCATTATCATTGGATCATATCTCCTTGCAGCTCCTAATTGACTGTTACTGTAGCAACACTAAAGCGTATTGGAACTGAGTAATTAATTCGGAGCGAAAGCAATTTCAAATCAGTTACTTATTTCTGGAAATTGCTCAGATGAACAGATATTCCATCTGTAGCGAAACTAAAAATTATTGCACAATTTCTTCTTGTAGGATCAGTCTAAGGTCACATTATGTGGTTGCTAGGTAGAGCCATGTGCGTTGCTAGGTGTGTAACTGCTAGAATGTGGTCTTGGAATGAAGCTATTCCACAGTCCGCATTCCAGTCTCATTAGTTATGGATGTCCCAATATTGAACTTAGCTATTAATTAGCAGTTATGTGTTTTCCTTATAAAGAAGAACCTCCACTGCGTGCAGAACATGAAATATTAGCAACCATTAGGCAACTGTGCTTGGTAAATGTTTAGTTCGTGAGTAATTATAAAATGGAAGTGCAAATGCACACACACACATACATTTTGCCTATGCAAATCAGAGTTGCCAACTTTTCAAATCGTAGTTCAGGGACACTAAGCCACACCCCAGACCATGCAAAAAAAGGTGATTTTCTGCCTAAGCTGAACTTAATGACAATAGTGAGGGAGAGGGGGGGGGGGAAACAATGTAAAACCATACAATAGGTAGTGGTTGCCAACGACAGATTGAAAATTATGCAGTAACTTTACTTACAATTGAGTCTATATAAATTTCATGAAAAAAGCATTTTTAGAGTCAAATAAATGCTCCAATTTGGACCGAATTTTTAGAACAGTGGAAGCATCCGCGATTTTGGCTTAGCTAAGTAACATCTTCGCAGATCATGCATTACTAAACAGATACGAAGTTCATCTATTCATGGGACAAATACTAGAAAGACTAATTCCATTGCGGGGCAGTGGCCGCGTGATAAATCTGGAACTGTCTCAGACCTTGCGGACAGTTAGTTAAGTATAGCAAATAGTAGAGTTATGAGATGATGAATCCTATTAACGCTGTTTGTCTTTTGGGAATTGCTGTATAGAATATCGTACAATTATTTTTACCAATGTTCACCTGCAATTATCCTCAACCATCTGTGCAGCAAGTGGTATTTAATTGTATATTAAAGGTCAAGATGATTTTTTTAGTGGGGTACCCCCTCCCCTCCCCCGCACTTTGCACTGTTTTCAGAGTGCATTCTTGAGAAGCATAATACTTATTAATTGTAGCCAGTAAGTAGCCTAGGCTGAACAGCTGGTTTGTGCTCTGTATTCGTACAGAAAGAGTTGATTATACAGCTTAGACAGGCAGGGAGCTATTTATCTGGCAACGGAGCATCACTATTTTTATAGAATATTGATCAGTTTCAATTAAGGGATGGTAAAGTCTGGATGATCTGCGTCTTTATACCCTCCTGTGCTTGTTAGTGGGTTTCTGTGTGGGCGTAACGATATGTGCATGTATGTGTGTGTGTGCATGTGCGCATGAGTAGAACATTAATGGCTGGTACCAAGTGTTGGATCAGGTAAAAGGTCGTTCAGAGAGCGCGCAAGTGCCTACCTCCATATCCAAGTACGAAGCCACCATTTCCAAATATGAGAACTCCGTTCCGAGAGGGCACAAAATTTTTGCGGTAAGCTAAAATAATTTGGTGAGCCACCTGACTTAACCAGTCCGCCATTACAGGTGACCATCATGAAGGGTCAAAGTGGCTATGGATTCAGCGTCTACGGCAAAAACCCAATCTACATCACCATGATAAGACCCGGTAAGGTATCGTCAACTTTAGGCTTTTTTTGTTTGTTTGTTTGTGGGAAGATACTTTACCATATACTCACCTTACCACACCACATTTGACACATTTGGTTACAAAAGGTTTACCAGCTGCCAATGTTGACCTGAGGGACAGTGACATTGTACTTGAAGTGGAAGGGACAGATGTGAGGAGAGCCAATGGACCTGAAGTGGTGGATATAGTAAGGTGAGTGAGCTAAACAGGGTACACCATGAGACATATTGGTAAAGGGTCATTACTTTTAAGTCCTCCATAACTCACAGCATTACTAGCTAGTGTTGAATGGACAACGGATCTTAATTAGGACAGGTTCAATTGGAAGCTGACAATTAGTAATGAAAAAAGTATTAGCTAGTAATATAAATTGGTAAAGTGTAGTTACATTTTTATATAATGATGGCACTATCGTTAATTGTGTTACCCCTGAGAGTGTCTCGCTCGCTCACCAATAATAATAATAATAATAAATAATAATAAATAATAATAATAATAATAATATATAACTAATAATAATAATAATGATAATATATAACACGGTAAAGACCATTCTTGGGGACAAGTATTATGACCTCTGTAGAGAATTTGGCTGCTTTCAGAGGTTACTTTTTATTGTGGTAGGTAACATTGTTTCCCATTAGGTTGGCTACTGTTGTTGTGAGAGGTTCCACTGTAACTGGCAGCAAACAACACAATTGAAAATCGGAGATGTTTGTTTGTTTGTTTATATATATGTTTGGACATGTGTATGTTATTATACTTTGACCCCTTGCATTTTTGTGTTTGCTTCATGGTCTACCCTTTCCCCATACCTCCACTTACCGTCCAAACTTACCGTTAGGCTCAAAACTGTGCAATAATTCTTTAGAACTTTCTTATTTTTTCAAGTCACAAACTGTTGGTGAATGGTTACTATGGTATTATAACCCTTTACCAGACATAATAAAAAAAATACTGCTGTCTTTTTCAGTAGCTGTGAGTTGTAGTTGTCAAAAGCTACTGGTACTTGTGAAATTGGAGTAGCTAAGAAAGTAATTCCGTGTTTGTTAATGTCACAACAGCTACTCACTTACTTTTAGAAATAGGCTGAAGGATTATTTTGGTTTAGAAATGGTTTAGGCCTCATTGTTTGTGCTCAAGCACATCACTAGTACATATGTAATAATAACAACAATAACAATAATAACAATAACAATGATAACAACAATAACAATAACAACAACAATAACTACAATAACAACAACATTAACAACAACAATAACAACAATAACAACAATAACAATGATAACAACAATAACAACAATAACAACAACAATAACAACAATAACAATGATAACAACAATAACAATGATAACAACAATAACAACAATAACAACAACAATAACAACAATAACAATGATAATGGTGTTTGTAAATGTGACTAGGAGCTGCCAAAGAACAGTGCACATGGTTGTGCAACGAGCCCCGCCCAGGTCACACATCCGCCTCCGTAGCCACACCCAGAAGTCGCAGCAGTCCAGCTTCCTCTTGAACCCTTTCAACTCCTTAAGCCGTAGCCGCTCCAAATCGCACATGTCTGTTGCTGCAGGTGAGAGTCATCCACCCACAGGTAATGTGGGAGGGGCTGACAATCTCCAGCCTGTTCTCATTACCAAAAGGAACCGGTACAGTGCGAACTACTCCTCCCAGTCTTATCTGATGCCTGAGTTCCATTCCAATCCTTATTTTAGTAATAACGCCGGTCCCCCACCCCTTTCTTCTCAACCTGTCATACCTGGTGGGATGCATCCTCAGCACTACGAGGGCTCCTTCGTTGCCGGGGGTTACGGAGCAGCCGGGGTTCTGTCTCAGCCGGCACCCATGGTTTACGCCTCTCAAGGAGTGCCCAGTCTACAGGTCATGTCACAGATGGATAACAGGAATGGAAAATCCAAGTTTGGGAATCCAACTTCAGAGGAGCCTGGGGCATACATAGGTGGAACCAGACTGAGTTTGATGAGTTATGGCACATCTGAGGTGAAGAGTTCTTCCTCCCGTAGAACAGTATTTCGTAATAACTCTACTGCCGGTCAGGGCAAAGAGGACGGGGGGTCGGCTGTCAAGCCTGAACTCTCGGCTCTGTCACAACCAGTTGAACCGGTTCCTGAGTTCATCAGAGGAGGAGGATCGATGCGAGCCCCCCAGAACCTAAACCCCCCCGTAGCGAAGCACGCGCGAGCCCCTTCTCTAACCCAGCAGTACAATGAGGTAACTTATGAGGAAGAAAGAGGAACGATTGAAGCAAGGGGTATCAGTCCATTTACTAGAACAGCTTCTTTAAGTCCGTACCACTTCTCCTCCGTGGGATATCGTGGGCACGCTCAGGTGAGCAGCAATCAGCTGCAGAATGGAGAGACGTCTTCACCGTCACCAGAAGGAGATGGTGCTATGTCTGATGATAGCGTGTCCAAGCTGGTGGAGTGGGAGGTGGGTGTGTACTGGGAGGTGGGCGTGTACTGGGAGGTGGGCGTGTACTGGAGGTTGGCGTGTACTGGGAGGTGGGCTGGGAGGTGGGCGTGTACTGGAGACTGGGGTGGGTGTGTATACTGGGGTGTTGTACTGGAGGTGGGCGTTTACTGGGAGGTGGGGTGTACTGGGAGGTGGGTGTGTACTGGGAGTTGGGCGTGTACTGGGAGGTGGGTGTGTACTGGGAGGTGGTGTGTACTGGGAGGTGGGCCGTGTACTGGGTGGTGGGTGTATACTGGGAGGTGGGCGTGTACTGGGAGGTGGGCTTGGTACTGGGAGGTGGGTGTATACTGGGTTGGGTGTGTACTGGGAGGTGGGTGTGTACTGGGAGGTTGTGTGTGTGTACTGGGAGGTTGGGTGTGTACTTGGGAGGTGGGTGTGTACTGGGAGGTGGGTGTGTACTGGGAGGTGGGTGTGTACTGGGAGGTGGGTGTGTACTGGGAGGTGGGCGTGTACTGGGAGGTGGGCGTGTACTGGGAGGTGGGTGTGTACTGACTCTAGAGAAATTTCTTGGTCAGATGTTTTAAAACTAACTATAATATTTTTTTAGTCTTTGTCAGAGCAAGAGCAGAGGAGACAGGAGGTGAGCTATTGTAGGGGGGCGTGTATGAGGGAGGAGTTTATGACATGTATGTATGTGTGTGTATGTATGTATGTGTGTGTATGTATGTATGTATATACTAGTGGTGTGCTTGAGCACAAATGGCGAGCGAGCCTAAAGACTATACTATTTTTATTGAATTCTAACACTGAAGCTACTGAAAATAAGGTCCAGTTTTTAAATTTAGCATACAGGGTAAAGGGATTTCAGTGCCATAGTAACAACTCTCTGCAACTGCTTGAATTGAAGGAAAAAACAACAACAACAAAACAATACGCGTTATTTAAAAGTTTTCTTTGTGATATTCTTTAGCTAAGTAGTGGTTGTAACACACAATGCTTTGACACAGCTGGACATGCACCTACACAGACTTCCTTGGCAGTAGTCTAGTGGACAATGTATTTTCAGGTAAATACTGTGCGCACGGCTTATAACTATGACAAAGAGCGCATTGACTTACCACCGCCACTAACTCGAATAGAAATGGAAGTCCCTTAAGTTGTCAAGTATTAACTGCACCCGCAAAAGAATTCAAAACGGTAAACAATTCAATTTCTAGGGTGATACGGGTACTGATCGATAAACCAGAGGATTCTGTTTAGTGCAATTTGGGACGGGGTCGAACAAATAACTAACACAAAAACGCGAGGGTCAAAGTACAAAATGACATACATACGTCCAAACATATATACAAATAAATAAACATCCCCGATTTTTTCATTTTTACCCCTGTAAGTGTCTCGCTCGCTACGCTCGCTCGCCAATTATGCATGTGTATGTATGTGTGTTAAGAAAGTCTATTTGTATGTACGTGTGTAAGACAGATGTGTACGTATGTGTGTTAGACTAGTTCTCACAGGTGTGTAGTAGTATAAATGGACTACAGAAATGGTAAATGCAGTTTCTCTTGTAAATACACAATTGGTTTGTCTGATGGATGGAATTGGTTGAGATGATGGAGGAATGTATGTTTGTGTGTGTGTGTATGAAATTGAGGAATGTATGTTTGTGTGTGTGTATGTGTTGAAATGGAGGGATGTATGTTTGTGTGTGTGTATGTGTGCTGTAGATTATTCACACTTTGTTCACGGCAGAGCTGGACCTCCTCTCTCTCTTACAAGTGGGCGTGGACTCCTACTACCAACCCCTCAGGGCCATACTCACTCCAGAGGCTCATCAAAAGATATTCCTTGGAATTCCAGAAGTAAGGGAGGGGCGTGGCACTCTTATTGGGAAAGATGAGCGTGCTGGTGCAAAGACAGGCGTGGTATTGAGAGAGAGAGGGAGTGAGATGCCTCAATACAAGAGAAGGTGTCGTATCTCAAGGCAAGATAAAGGGGGTGGGGCATTTCCAAAACTGGGTAGGTTTGTGACGATATCAAGTTGCGAAGTTCACAGGAGGGGGTGTGGCATCTAAGAAGCAAATCATTCCCTGAAGTGAGGACGGCTATGGGTGTATTGTATCACGATATTCGTGAATGACATTGTTCAGATATGACTACATATTGAAAATGTTGAAAAATAAATATTTGAAAGCTAGCTCTGTAGGATATAACAGCCTCAGTTAGCTCCTCCCACTTCCGTGCTTGCTGGCACTTTCCCATCAATTCTGTAAGCAAAAGTTTATCATCTGGTCACTTCTTTTGAACTTAACATTTTTGAAAGTGGAGACCTTCTCAGAGATGTGTGAAGTGACTGTGTGCTAGTAGCATTGCTCATGTCTGTGTGCTAGTAGCATTGCTCATGTCTGTGTGCTAGTAGCATTGCTCATGTCTGTGTGCTAGTAGCATTGCTCATGTCTGTGTGCTAGTAGCATTGCTCATGTCTGTGTGCTAGTAGCATTGCTCATGTCTGTGTGCTTAGAAGCCGTTATTTTAAAAACAAAAAAGGCAATTAGCTGTCTCTTTCCTTTAATATAACATGGTCTGCCTGATTTCTTGTATAACTCTGGTCCACCCCAACTCTTACAAAAAGAAAGCGGCTATTCAATCTTGGACTAATTCCACATTGGTGTAGGTGTAGGTTTTCTGCCTCAGTCGATATATCAATACACTGGCACTTGTGACGGTAAAAAATAAATGTTGCAATATTGACTAATGTTGTGTTGGTATATTGCCCAATCCTACCCTGAAGTATACCAATAGGCCCAGGATAGAGAGAGAGAGAGAGAGAGATATCATCTAGTCTTTCTAGTTTCCCTACTTGGGTTGTGGTTATAGGCTTCACTGGAGTAGTAGTGACATCGTTTCACATTAGTATGGCTTAGTGGTGTGAAAGTTTTGTGACATTTCTTTTGTCTGTAGGAAGTTGTTGTGATGCGCGCGCACACACACACACACACTAACTAACTACCTACCACCAAGCTATGCATACACAAGCTTGGCACTAACAAGTGATGGAGAGATGTCAAGAAAAATGGGTCTATTATGGACTCATACACACACACACTCACACACTCACATGCACACACACACACTCACATGCACACACACACACACACTCACATGCACACACACATATCAACAGTGTGTTCTCTAGCACAGATACAAAAACCTTATTCTAACAACATTTCTTATGTAGGATATGTTTGTATGTGTATGTGTGTGTGTGCGTGTGTAGATGTTGCAGTATTCTATTGCAGTGGTAGACCACCTGAAACTTCGCCAAATTCCTTACACCACCTCTGTAGCCACGGCAACAAAATACATCCACGCCATTGCTGAAGTGTACGCCTCCAAGGTAAGTGAGTGAACATGTTTAGAAGGATAAAGTGAGATGTGGTCTTGTTATTCCTTAGCTGCCTTCTTTGGTGTCCAACTTGCAGAATTATATGAAAAGTTTTCAGGTGGCAAGGCAAGAGATAGCTCTCTCGTTCACTAATGAACCATTTACCAAACTTGTCCAGGTAACGTGTTTGTGGGCGTGGCTAATTCATCAGTCATCTAATTTTTACACCAACCGTGATTCTATTCATTCAGTATTAATTTTTCATGTTTTTTTTTTTTTGCATATGTGTGTGTGTTTGTTTCATGTTTTATTGTTTACCTAATCCTTTTGTTGAGCTCATTTTGTTTGTTGTTTGTTTTGTTTGTGTGTTTTCACTCCTGATGATACTACTTGCAGGAGTCAGTGGAGGAGAAGCGGCTTCCCAGTATCTATGCGTTTGTAGAGTCGTGTAAAGACTATCTCCAGAAGCTGAGTAATAGCATGTTATCTCTTCTCTACACCACTCCCCTCAGCCACATAGACCAACAACAGCTCACTATGATAGTGGATGGTGAGCCTAGACCAGGGAGGGTACAGACTGACTCTGTGGTGTGTGTGTGTGTGTGTGTGTGTGTGTGTGTGTGTGTGTGTGTGTGTGTGTGTGTGATATGGGTGTGCACATGCGTGTAAGTATGTAGGTATGTTGTGCATGCATGTATGTATATGTGTAGATGTGTATATGTATGTATGCACACACGCACACACACACACACACACACACACACACACACACACACACACACATCTTAGAGATACAGGCAGTTTGAAATACAATAGCCAGGAGGAGAGTAGTGGGTGAACAGTGGAACTGTCTGACCAATCCGGCTTCTAGCTCACTGGCACTAGGACAGGAAGTGCACATGTGGTGGCTTTGTGGTGTAGTGGTTGTGTCCTGGCTAGGCGGCCTGAGGTCCCCTCACTTCAAGCCACTCAGGCAACCTTTACTTCTGGTTTTCCATCTGCCTCCCACCAGTCCACCCAGCTGTGATTGGGTGGGTACCCTGGCATTTGCTGGGGTGCAAATTCAAAGCCTTTTCTCATGTAACAGCAATGGTCCAGGTGTTGCTGTGAGGAAAGGCCTGTTCTCCAGTGACTGGTTAGTGCACAGACACCCTGGCTCTGCCAGGTGCCATATGACTAGAGGTTGCATGTGTGCATACGTGAGAGACGCGGAGCATAACTTCATGCTCACTGTGTTGCTCCAAGCCAACTCTCCTGGAAACACTGGGATATCGTCCCTTACCAGTTTCTCAACCTTTAGGTGGAACTTGAGCTCAGCCATCATGGTATATCTGTCCTGAGTCTCCAAATTCCCAGTCAATACCATTAGCTCAAGAAGACATCATTGACTTGCACAACTACAGAATATAAATGAATGCTTGATGATACATTGCATTGCAGTGGGTAACTGAACTCATGAATACCATTAAGGAATGAGCTGTAAGTGGGCGTGGCATGGAAGGGCGAGGCCAGAGGAAGCTCTTGTTGTTGGAGTGTGGAGGCTCCAACAGTATGTATATATATGTGTGTATGTATGTGTGTATGTATGTGTGTGTGTATGTATGTGTGTATGCATGTGATGTGTGTGTGTGTGAGTGTGAGGTAGAGATGTTGGGTAGAAATGGAGTATAGTGTCTAGCGTCTCATTCGGTAATTAGTTTATTAGACGATTCATTCTCCTTTGACCAAAATGCACACACACACATGCGCACACACATACTCCAATGGAGCTATGATTAACTTCATGTGTAAAAAATACATCGTAAAACACATCCATTAATAATAATAATATAATAATAATAATAATAATAATAATAATGTATGTTTAAATTAATAAATATAAATTATAAATAACTTGCTACACTTGATCACTTGCTCTTGTGATGTGTATGTGTGTGCACATGTTTACCATAGCAACCAATAAATATGCACTTCTATTAGAGTAATATTTGAGAGGCGTGACTTTGCACCTCTGGGCCAGGTCAAGTGAGGTATGAGAGTTTAATTGAAGTTCGTGAGATAATAGGACTAACACGAGCACACACGAACAAATGCACATTACCTGCTATGGAATGTACATACACTGCTGCATGAACTGAAATGTGTGCACACACACACATATTTTATTTTACTTGTATTAACTTGCACATGCTCATTAGTTCCCATGGAGAGAGTGGTTCAGGCTCAGTGATGTATGTGTTCTAAATGCACACACACATACACACACAGCTCTAGTTCCTCTGATGACTGATAAAGAAGCAGTGCAGAAACTGGAGAAGGACAGAGAAGTGATGAGAAAGAAGCAGGTCTGCATTGGATTCGGGCCCAAGATGCATTCCTTTCCGATTCTGGTTCCAGGACGGTTCTTGATTCACGAAGGAGAAGTGACAGTCATTGAAAAGAAGAAGAAGAAGAAGGTGAGAGCAACCAATCCTTGTGTGGCAGTAATGGTCTAGTCTGACTCCATTCCATACGTCTAGTCTGACTCCATTCCATATGGTTTAGTCTGACTCCATTCCATACAGTCTGGTCTGACTCCATTCCATACAGTCTAGTCTGACTCCATTCCATACGGTCTAGTCTGACTCCATTCCATATGGTTTAGACTGACTCCATTCCACACAGTCTATTCTGACTCCGTTCCATACGGTCTAGTCTGACTCCATTCCATATGGTTTAGACTGACTCCATTCCACACAGTCTATTCTGACTCCGTTCCACATGGTTTAGACTGACTCCATTCCATACAGTCTGATCTGATTCCATTCCATACGGTCTAATCTGACTCCATTCCATTGGTCTGGTCTGACTCCATTCCATTGGTCTGGTCTGACTCCATTCCGTAATGGTCGGTCTAGTCTGGCCCCATTCCATAACGTGACTCCATTCCATAATGGTCTGGTCTGACTCCATTCCATATGGTCTGGTTTGACTCCATTCCACACAGTCTAGTCTAACTCCATCTGGTCAGGTTGCGAAGTTACATATCAGCCACAGAATTAATTAACTTTCCTCCTAGATATTCTCCGCATATATCTCCTCCTTTTTATCCATCCATAAGCTGTTGTGTTTACCTGCTATAAACCTAAGGTTATACGTGGGGTTAGTTTTTTAACCACGTAAAACCCGCACTCACCTACCTTTACGCCCTTAACGAAAACTGAAGCCTTGCGTTTAGCCGTGTCTGCTGGCACACTAGACAGCTTTGCGGCGGCATCTCTGTGGCGTCATGCTTTCATACATTGCACAAGATTCTTTACTGCAGTCATTCGACCCCCCTTGTTTCAGTGGAAACGTGACCTCCTGGCTGCACATCTTAGCTTAGCTATAGCTACCACTAATACTATTCATAACTATCACTCACTACGTCTAATTACGTGACTAGCGTGGAAATTACTCACTTTTACGGCATTAGCCTAGCATGTATCATAAGGGCCGCACGCTGTATTTCCCTCCTAAAATCAAGGAGTCAAAAAAGCATAAAGGACACGCAGATAGGATTCCAACCTACACCCTTGACCGCATGAGGGTCAAGCCTACTACATTAAGCTACTATGCTCACTAAACCAAGCTCGTAAAAAACAGCTAGTCATAACCTAGTTGTAACCTAGTTATAACAGCTAGTTATAGTGGTTTTCCTAACTGTGGTGGGGCTTGAACCACAACTTACGGATTCTTAGAGAGCTAGATGGTGAGCCCCCGTAAGGGCCAAAACGTGCAACTGGGTCATCAGTTTGGCCTCCCTAATTATAACTAGTGGTGTACTTGAGCACAAATGGCGAGCGAGCCTGATAGTTAGGTAACATAAAACTAAGTATTGTTACTATGTTTTAGCTTAGTTCATGCAAAAACTATAATAGCCGTTATGACCTTTTATTTCAGCAAAGTTTGCTGAAATAAAAGGTCGTAACGGCTATTAACGGCTTTTAAACAAATACAAAATCACTCTCTTACCTGATTAATGGTAACTTTTGTAGTATCAAACATCTGCCATTCTGATAATTTTGACTTCTAACACTGAAGCTACTGATAAGGTCCAGTTTCTAAATTTAGCATACAGGGTAAAGGGATTTCAGTGCCATAGTAACAACTCTCTGCAACTGCTTGAATTGAAGGGGAAAAAACAACAACAAAACAATACACGTTATTTAAAAGTTTTCTTTGTGATATTCTTTAGCTAAGTAGTGGTTGTAACACACAATGCTTTGACACAACTGGACATGCACCTACACAGACTTACCTTCGCAGTAGTCTAGTGGACAATGTATTTTCAAGTAAATACTGTTGCGCACGGCTTATAACCATGACAAAGAGCGCATTGACTTACCACCGCCACTAACTCGAATAGAAAAACTGCACCCACAAAAGAATTCAAACGGTAAACAATTCAATTTCTAGGGTGATACGGGTACTGATCGATAAACCAGAGGATTCTGTTTAGTGCAATTTGGGACGGGGTAGACCACATAACTAACACAAAAACGCAAGGGTCAAAGTACAAAATGACATACGTACGTCCATATATATAAATAAATAAATAAATAAACAAACATCCCCGATTTTCGATTGTGTTACCCCTGTAAGTGTCTCGCTCGCTCGCCAATTAACATAGTCATAAATAGGGCGAGGTTTGCCCAAAAATATTGTACCGTATAATATGTCACAACATCCAAATGTGGCATTAATTAAAATATAATGCCGGTTTGTGGGGCCGGTTGAAACTTTTGTTAATCATTTTGTACGCCATCTGAATTGTGAGATGTTGGTAGCATGGCCATGTCCTCCCTTCCGTCCTCTGTTAGAGGTTGGCATGGACAAAGCTCAGTAGAGCCAGAAAGTCAGTCAAATAACATCATGTCTGATTTCACACTTTAAAAGGCATTATTCCTTGTCTGCGAGTTGGTTTGTTTGTTGGCAGTAGTGGGCCTCACCAGGCTAGACTGCCCGACACACATAGCAGTAAGGACAAGTCCATAGAGTCAAATTCAAACCAGTTGTGCTAAATCCACAGTGTGTTGCATTGAATCAGATTGTTGGTTTTCAAATGTTGTGTGTTTGTGTGTGTGTGTGTGTGTGTGTGTGTGTGTGTGTGTGTGTTTGGTCTTCATGACGATCATTCCATCAAAATAAATGATGCTTATTCCTTGTGATGCAATGTAACCACCACCTGTGGTTGTCTGCAGTCTAGGCCTATCTTTGAAGTACGGCTCTACAAGTTTGTTTTTTTTCCCTTCGTTTAAGTATGAAACATGCAGAGTTTGAACTGGCCACAATTCCTCTGCCATCTATAGATGACAACTATAGCTAGCTACATACACGTCATGGCCAGGGCAACTGATGACGTTTTGAATTATCTTCTAGCTAGTCATTCCGGCTGAAGCTCTACACTGTAATTAGAACAGGAATGAAGCTCAGCAGAGCAAGTATTTCTAAGGTCACTGGCTGCCGCTTGATTAATTGACCTTTCCCGTTGAAGGTGCTAGTGTCTATGTCTTCCTGAGATGGCCGTCATGTTAGGCATTTCCCGTTCTCATGGAAAGAAGGTGAGGTGCAAGAGAGAGGAATGAGCCACGTTTGTGTGTGATGACATGTGACCAGTGATGCCATCATGACTACTGAGCATGCTCAGATTACTCAGCTATGTTTTTTTAGATGGGCTTTCAAAACAACAACAACAACAACAACAAAAAACAAAAAAACAAAAAAAACAACCCTTCATATATAATTATATTTGAATGTTATGTTCTAGTATCTCATGTATATCCAATATAACTTTCAATAAGGATTAACTACTAGGCTTGTGTGTGTGCATGTTGTGTGTGTGTGCATGTTGTGTGTGTGTGCGTGCGTGTGTTGTGTGCATGTGTGTGTGTGCAAGTATATACTAGTTGTTGTGTTTTATGATTTACTAGTAGAATAACGAATTAAATGATGATATAGAGTGGGTCAGGTGATCTGTAATATCAGTGGGTGTGGCAAGCAGTGGGTGTGGCAATCAGTGGTTAATGTGCAATATGCACACACATACATCTCTAGATCTGGCTGATGCTGTTCTCAGATATTCTCCTCATGACGCGTAAAAATGGACGCATTTTGACGTGCACTGAACAGCCTCTCGTGCTGGACAGTCTCATCATCTCCGACATCAACTGCTCGGACGGTTTGTTTGTATATGCATGTGTACAAATAGTTAGACAGGCAATTAGCTGTGTTGTGATGGAGGCTATAGAGAAGTGATCATGTTTCAATGTCTTACATCAAACATGTGGACCATGTGTGTGTGTGTATGTGTGTGTGTGAGTGTGTGTGTGTGATGAGTGTGTGTGTGAGTGTGCGTGTGTGTGTGTGTGTATGTGTGCATGCTGGGTCTGACTGTTGATAATCTTTAGGCAGGAATAGTTTATAGAGAAGACATCTTATGACCACTTGGGTTTGATAAGGCTGTCCGGTTCCACGTGATGACCAGCAGCAGATGGCCGATGCCAGTGGAGCATTGCCAGGGAGTGGGACATGTATAGATGGGATGGGACCAAGTTTTAGTGGAGAAATAAGTAATGCCCCATCTGAAGTGACTGAATTACTCACTTCTTGCGCCAACTCAACTCAGGTTGAAAGTGCTTACCTACTTTGATATAAGCTAACTCAGCTTCATATCACAGCCTCACTAGAAGACAGTGTACTAGTGATACTATTAAAAGAGTGCCAACCAAATTTAATTTTAGACATTATATTCTCTTTTTGTTTTGTTTTTGTCTATTGGTTCGGCCAAAACATACCAACAACTTTGAAAAGAGGGCTGGGCAGACACTTGTGGCAAAGCACCGGGACAGTCTTAGTTTTGTCTGCAGCTGCAGGGAATTAATGGAGTCCTATTAATACCAGAATATCTTCTGTGGTCACTGAAGATGTCTGTTTTATTGTGTTTGTGTTAGGCCCTAGCCCTAGCCCTAGCCCTAGCCCTAGCCCTTTCTCACACACATGGACAAGCACACACATTCTCACACAGTACACGCTCACACACATACACATATGTGCACACATACACGCATACACGCATACACACACTCATACTCCGATACATGCGTACACAACATAGACATTTTCACAAATTTTCTTTCCAGACTATATTTGCTTTAGGGAAGTGTGTTTTGTTTTCGTGTTTGGTTACGTTCCTTGAGCAGACCCTGGACTGTGAGTGCTGCTGGGGGCTCCAAATCAAAACACTGGTATTTTAGGAAAACTGAGGGAATTAGTTGTGATGATACACAGACTCACTCGTGGGGTGGGTCTGAAGATGCTGATAGTTAGGTACAGTCTTAGTTGTGTCTACAGCTGCAGGGAATTAATGGAGTCCTAATAATATCTTCTGTGGTCACTGAAGATGTCTGTTTTGTTGTGTTTGTGTTACAGCTACTGAGTTTCAGCTGATACTAGTGGAAGGGGTAAGTTTCTCTTTGTTATCTTCTTTCTTTTATATATATATACTAAATTAGCTGTTAAACTGCAAGTGCTAAGTAGATCTTCAGACTTGCATGCTTCCATTCTGTTGGCTGCTGGGTGATGCAGCACTATCTATATAGCTATTTTATGCCTTGAATTACATCTGTAATCCAATCAGGGTAGACGTGCACACACACACACATACGCATATTTTCCTGAATATTTAATTTGTGTGTGTGTGTGTTATAGACATTCAGTCGTTTGGTAAGGGTCAGCAGTGTGGTGGCAAGAGACGAGTGGGTTGAGAAGCTCAAAGAGAGAGCAAGTGGTGATCTTGCTCACAGGAAGAAGCTTGGAGACAAGGTAAGCTCTACTTCCTGTAATTCCATATGCCAACAATCCAATTACTTCTTTTTCAAGTTGAACTTCAAGAAGAGTAAGATAGTATGGATATTGATATTAATTAGTAGCCCGTGCAAATGACCTCATCACTTGTTTTTTTATTTCAAAAATACAATTTTTTTTATGTTAGATGGTACAGCAATTCTGAGTTATACATGAACTTATTTGATCTATAAGTATTTATCAATCCCTGCAAACAATTATATAGTTATATAGACCACTTTGATACTATTGCAAGGGATTCTTAATACACACACACACACACACATACAACACCACAATACACACACACACACATACATACAACACCACACACACACACACACACACACACGAGAGAATATGCAAGTGAGTTATTATCAACACTTGCATGGACTGTTGCCAGAGGGGAGCCCTCTCTTTAACCCTACTAATCCCAGGAGTAAACTTATGATGTGTCAAGGATTCATCTTTCTTTTTTCATGTGAAGCCACAAATGAGTTTTGTCAAGATGTGCCCTTGGCTCCTTATGTGAACATGACTAGAGTAGAGAAGATCTGTAGTGAGTGTTGCTGGTAAAGGGTCTGGCTCAGGTGCCAGTGATACTTTAGATAGGGTCTGGCCCTTTGTGAGCGATGGATCAGTGAGTGGCACCAGCAGGTTAAAGCAATTTTCTAAATAAGGAGCACTAGCACTCAATTTTTCAATTTTATTTTAGCGTAATAAGCCCCCCCTCTGCTCTACTTAAATACCTGGTGCCTGCTTAGTTTTGGTTAGTTGTACTTGTAAAAAATAGGGGCCCCAGCAACCAGCTGGTCTACAGTACAGCACAGCATAGCAGCTATTCCTGGGGGTCTAGCCACAGCGCAGCCAGGTTAGTAAAGTTGTTACGGCTGGGTGGGGTGGGGTTTTCCCTTACCTCCTACCGGCGGCGTGTTGAAACCACCAGGTGTGCTTGCATGCCGTTGATTGGTTGCTATAGGGACAATTTTTCCGGACAATTTTTTGTAAGTTCTGCAGCCTGCCTCCTTCCCCCCTAGTGTTTTCAGTTGTTTTGTCTTCCTTGCTGGCATTGCTGGCCTTGGTGGTTTTCTACTACTACTATTGGCACATACTTCAGGATTTATTTGGACTGACCCCTGCAATAAACATGGCTCAAATTATGGTAATTATAAGTTTGCTGATATCTTTTTTTTTGTTTATTTATATTATTTGTTTATTTTATTATTTTTTTTTTAGTACTCAACTTTATACTGCTCTTTTTCTTCTTGGACCAATGAACATATAGAGTGCTGCTGGCAAATGAAGTGATCTAATTTTTTTTTGTATTGTCAAGCTAAGTAGTTGAGTAAACCATCACAACCTCAAGCCTTAAGATTCTAGGCTGCAAGTTTCTAGGCTGCAAGTTTCTAGGCTGCAAGTTCTAGGCTGCTTCAAGTTTCTAGTGGTTGTATTTACTTTGACAGCTAAGTTGCAATTTTTGCAAAGATGGGAACCCTGCATATAGAAATTTTCCATCCCTGTTGCTGAATTTAATTTTATATTATGCGTAACTCTTATTTAGATGTTTGTGTGTGTGTGTGTGTATAGCCTACCTAATCTGTTGTGAAGTATATGTGTGTGTGTATATATAAGTGTGTTGGTGTGTGTGTGTTATATGGTGTGTGTGTATGTATGCATGTGTGTGTGCAATCTATCTGGTGTATAATGTTTGTGTTTGTGCACTCTGATATGCATGTGTGCACTCTGATATACGCGTGTGTGTGTGTATGTGTGTGTGAGTGTGTGTGAAGACATGGATAGAACATTGTTGCAAAAGATTGATAGGCTAATGAGGATAACTTGGTTCTTCTCCTCTGTGTGAGTTCACACAAGCATGCCTATACCAGCAGACTCGCCCCTTAGTCATTGTGCATGTGATGTGCGTACGTGTGATATTGCTGCATGAGAATTTTTTTTCATTTTTCTGATGTTCTGATTTATATCACCCGAAAACTGGCAAACGCACAAACATGTGTCTAATATTTTAGTTTTATTATATCAAAATACCTGAGTATTTCTCATGTCTGAGCTCTGGGGAAGTATTTGCTGTACCCACGGAACTTGAAGCTTGAAAGTGCTGCACTCTAGTCCATCCTGTTATCATCACCTTCTGGAGGCCGTGAGTTACAGGAAATACCACTCTCTATAGAATGACCAAGGATGATACGGACTAGGAGCCTTGGAATTCTCTTTTCCTCTGCCCAACTTAAACTACATTTCTGTAGAGTTCATGCTAGACTTATTGAAAAACACTCTCAGTTTTAGGTTATCTTATTAGAATACAATACAAGCAAGTAACTATGAAAACCAAACAAACATGTTTTGTGCCTGAAGATAAATGACCAGTGGTATAAAGATATCTATGACAACAGTCATAACAGGTTATATCCTTAAAGCTAAATGACTAGTGGTCAAAGTCAGAAGTGTTACTTTCAACAAGACTTACCATGCTTCACTGCACAGAGTTGGAGGTGTGCATGTGGGCAAATGTTTGTTGGTATACAAGTGTTTGTTGGTATACAAGTCTTTGTTAGTATACAATGTTTGTTGGTATACATTCATGTGCTTATTAATCCGTTACCTGCAGACCCTTTCCATGGTCTAAGAAAATGCATTAGTGAGTACTTGTGTTTGATATTCACAGGTTAGAATAGTCCATAGCAGCAGGTGTGTAGCATAGCTGGGTCTTGTACTGGTAGCTGTGCAAGTATGGTGATTGGATAGGAATTGGCTTGTACAATATTTTTATTTATACCAAGTGGAAAGACTAGCTCTCATGAAGTATATTTAATGGCCATGGACTGGTTGACTTGTGCACTTGTGCAGCTGGGTGGTAGAGTGATTACGTTTGTTTTAATTTAATGTATTTAATGCGTGTGTATTTAATCAAGGATTTGGCAGAACCCTAGAGTATTAGGAATCAAGGTTTAATTTATATTAAATGATTGAATGATATCATTCCAGTATGAATTAGCTTGTCGTACTCTGCATAGTTTAGGCTTTTGAAGAGGATTTGACGATCTTTTCCTGATTTTGACTACTGACATGCCTATAAGTTTCAATTATTAACGATGCCTACTAATTATTTCAACCTTACACATATGTATGTGACATGTGTGTGTGTGTGTGTGTGTGTGTGTGTGACCAGGTTTATCATCAAAACAATTGGTTTTGGGAGAAATGCTACCGCTATTTTTAAGCATGAGTATTTACTTTGCACAATTATGATTTTTGTGACAATCTTTACCATTCTAAGGCTAGCTGTGCTCACCCTTACCACCACACTCATTAATTGCAAATGTTAAATATTAACTGTAACTCTATATTCTCGGCCATAACTATAGAGCTTGGGTCCAGCATTCACTCCAGCTCTGCTTCATTCTACAATATTTTGATGTTTAGCTGTTGGGCTACACACACCCCAGGTTGACTGCAATATTGATACAAGGTTTTAACCAAGTTTGTAATGTACTCCAACATCAATTAAACAATTTCAACAGCACTAACATGCTCCTCAACAAAAAAATCCCTTTAATATTTTTTTCAGCCTTCAATGTAATTTCAAAGGGTTGTGTGCCAAGCAATGAAATGCAATTGTTGCACAAAATCATTTGTTTATAGGCAATACAAGTGGGTCATGGATTGTATGTTTCAAGCAGATGTATGCTACTGGTACTAAAGTGACAGCATTAACATGAAGTTGTTTATTAGTGCGGGTTGTCAGAGAGACAGTCAGACAAGGTGAATTAAACATGAATCAGGTATTTGTCTTAAAGTGGAGTTGTCCTCTCAAGTTGATGTCAGATGATTAGAGTGTCAGAGAATCCTGGTGCTGGTCTGGACCACCAATTAGCCTCCGGTTGCTTCATCCTGTCTCAACTTTGGGAAAGTTAATGCTTTCTTTTCTTCCCATTATTTCTTATATTTCATGTGGTCTGGTGAAACATTACGTGGCCATTTTCAGCAAAGATCCTCTCGTTAGTGCATCTCATAGATTTTTCTGTGTCCCATGGCAACCTAACTAGAATTCCCCACCAACTTCTACCCTCGGTGGTTTGCTGATCTAATACCAGACGAGACTACATTAGCTTTGCTAGACTTGCAGGCTTTGCATTGCATTGCACCAGGTTCAGCTGACCATAAGTGTTCTTCCATGTATGTGTGCTTGCTTGGTAGTAACTTGGTGAAGCCAGACCGGTAATTCCTGGCTCTGTGAACAGGTGCATCATTTTATCTCTTGTTGCTTCATGTTTTTGTTTCAACACGCTCAGCAAATAAATTTTGAAATTTCCCATTTAGTAAATGTACGTTAAGTGACACTTTGTCCATGAGTGATGTTGATCACTCAGCCATGGAAGTACTTGTGATGGGATGATTGAGGAGAAGTCAGGCAGTGCTACTATTCTGCCAGTCAGGAATATTTCATTGCACATAGTAGTGTGAGCCAGTAGCATAATACAGTAGTAAGTTTATATATTTATGGTACATTAGATATTTTCCTTTTAGTATTTCCGCATCACGTGAGCGTTCAATATTTTCCCATATTGAATGCTGCATATTGAATGTTCCAACGCGCCCGTGCGTAGTTCTGGACAACTGAATTCCATGAGTATGAGGGAGTATCTCTGGTTGTTCACTGGTTTATAAAACAATATCCGATGTACAATTAACAATTTATTACACTCGTCGTATAATATGAAGATGATATTTCATTCATGGGGAAATATTTACGAGCATGCACAAGTATTTTCACAAGCTGACTGAAAATTCAAGCGTAAGAATATTGTACACTGACTCGTGTGATAAATATTACATATATTGTCTGTAAGTATTGTTGGCAGTTAACAAATCAATAGTATTATTAATTAAGGCTATTTTCTACTGCTATTACTCCCGTCAATTGATAGCCTATATTGTGTAATATTTCATCACTAAAATGAAGTTCGTGACTATGTGTGTATGTTACATTAGAGTCACAGTCATTGTCACCAGGGATTTCTGAAGAAGAACCCGCAGGTTGTTAGTGCCTCTTTGGCTGTGGACAGTGACACTGAGGTGGTTGCCAGCAGTCTCATCACTCCCATTCCTGAGTCTTCCTCCGGCAGTGGAACAGAGAGACAGGTAGAGACTCAAGCCGCCATGAATTTCACCTCTAGGTTCAGGAGCTCTGTTGTGAAATCTAAACCAAGTTCCACCTCAGCGTCTAAATCGAGTGACGTCGAGCCTTTGAAGAGGGGGGCTTCCAAACGCAGAAGCCTGTGAGTGATCTCTGGGTAGATATGTATTAATTGAATGATGTGTTGGGTTTCCATCTTTGTTCTGTCTTTATATACAGATTATATGTACTATTGGTTCTTTGGTTTCTATTAGTGCTGGTAAAAATGTGTCGATACAAAAATAGAGCACACACATGTCGGTACATAATTGGATATTTGCATGCATTGAATTTTCTAGGCTGGTTCAAATTGATTGTGATTTATTTTAATTAGAAATTGTATAAAATTACCTATTACATTAAATTATCATGGGAAGGCTATAGGAATTAGTAGATATGAAGCTAGCTTGTCACTCTGGAAGACATAGTTGTCTAAACAAAGGTGAACGTTGGGTAAACTTAGCTATAGCAAAGCAGCACCACATGTGTCAATTGCCAAGAACCAACAATGGACTACAAGATAAGTACTTGTGTGCCCTTGTCCAAGTGCCATTGAAAGCATTCAAGTCTTTTGACAAGCATGTCTTGTTCAGGCTAGTGTTGTGCAGTTCGAGGCAGTTAAGTTGGCCATTTTAGGTTGAAAGGTCAGTGGTTGTTGGGGGACATATTTGTGGTAATTGAAGAGGCCACTCGCGTCTGCTATATAAGCCGCAGCTGTTGGAGAGCCACGAGGGTCTGATAGTAAGAGCGCGCTAGTTTGGAGTATCAGTGGAGGAAAGTGCGAGCCTAGCTTATTGCAAAGTGTGAACTTATCTTTCTAGTCGAGTTATTGTCGCATACTTCAAAGTTTTTTCTCTCAGCCATTGCATAGTCTAGCTTGCTATTCGCGAATACTAACGAAAACCGAAAGTATACGGGATAATGCTGCCGCTTATTATACGGAGGAAGCTGTCCATACCCACTTTAGTTGAGTCTTCCCAGGGAGGCAAGCAGAACAGGAGTTTTTACAGTATAATGGAGCACGTGAAGACTGCACTTACGGTGGACTTGCAAGATAACGCTTACTGCAGCGTAGACCCTCACTCTCCATCACCTGACGGCAATAATGGCGGCGGTACAGGTGGCGGCTTAGGTGGGTCGTTCGCTCATCTTCTGTTTCGTACCAATAGATTTTCTGGGAGGAAAATCGAGCAAGGGGAGAGCAGTTTGGACGCAAGTGGCTCTTCCTCTAAGTCCAAGAAGAAGAACAAAAAGAAGAGCGCTGCAGTCTCTCCTGTAGCGAGCAAGCCCAGTACTCCTGTTGAAGATACGGTTACACTGGGCATGTGAGTAAATACTATTGCAGCAGTAGTTTAAATTAGTTCAGATAATTTAGCTGAAATGCTCCCAGATTTTTCATAGTTAATTCATACATATTCCCACAGTATTTTTTTTTTTTTTAATGAAAATTGATATTTTGTATATTTTGCAGGATTCCGGTGGATGTCCTTCAAAGTTGGGAGGCATCTTTTAATTTTCTTTTGGCTGATGGAGACGGTGTGAAACTGTTTGAGGCGTATCTGAAGACCGAGTTCAGTGAGGAAAACATCCAATTCTATAAGGCGTGTGAGAACTTCAAGACACTGCCCGATCACTTGATTGAAGCAGAGGCGGCCGTCATATACAAGGAGTTCATCGACCCCCAAGCTGCTAAACTGGTGAGGGAGAGAGTTTGCTAATTGTAGATTGTTATTAATGAGGGGGCGGGATGGAAAGGGGACATTTTAAACACACTCCCACACCCCTAATTAAGTGTTCTTCTTTTCCCCTGCACTATGCAGAAGAGCAAATTCATGAGTGCAAAGGTCATTTCTATACCTTAATGCATTTTCACTTTGTGTGTGAAAGTATTTTAGGGAATAAAATGTCAGACTTTCAGTTTGTGTTTGCATTACACACTGTTCTAAACCCAGCACAGCCAGTAGAGCCACATGGTGGTGGAATGGGATGCATTATACACTGTTCTAAACCCGGCACAGCCAGCATAGAGCCACATGGTGGTGGAATGGGATGGTTACTTCTAGCAATGGTTAATTCTAGCAATGGCCCTGTTCCTAGAAAGCAGTTGCCTAAAAGCTGCCAGTGTGACACACACTTTCATCTAACTGTCTTTGGTTTGCCCTGGGGAAGTAAACTCCCTCAGTTACATTGTACCTGGAAGTCATCTTAATTAGAGGGTCTTGATAATAATCCTATCTTCCAATTATAAAACAACGATCATGAATGGCATATTTGCATATCCAGCCTTCCCATTCATTCTGAACTTACAATGGATTGTACTAGGACACTTCCTCATGGTAGTTTTTCCAAAATATATTGAATTGACTGAATCAAGTTGTCAATACTCTCCAGAGCTTCTGTTTTGCTTACAGCAGTTGAAATTTTGCAATAGTTATAACTGAAGTAACTGTGTACACTGTGTGTTGTGACATTACACTCCTTCCCTGTGCTGCTGAATTGACTGTCCTCCATTTCCTTTTGTCCAGGTGAACATTGACCACCATACCAGCAAGGCTATCAGGGATACTCGCTTGACCCCAACCAGGACTATGTTTCAGGACGCCCAGCAGAGCATCTATCTCCTGATGGCCAGAGACAGCTTCGTCAGGTTCATCAAGTCCGAATCGTTCCAGGCCGCCCTCCGACGGGAGTAACATGAGCTCTAGGAGTAGACTATTTATATAGCACTCTGTTCAGCTACTTCATCATTTATGTTCCCCATCATCGTTTTTGTTGGTCTCATTTGTTTGTTGTTGTTTTTGTTTGACAGGTTTTTTACTAATCACTTACACTGGTGAATTTGTTCATGTTTCTTCAACTAACAATAAACAATTCATTTTTTTAGATATTTAAATAGCTCCCGACATTTCATTTTATCAGTAATATAATGAAACTTTGATCTGATTTATATTTTTGTGAAATTAAAGTGAACTCAGTCAAAAATATCTTAGATAGTCTAGAAGCATTTTATACAGGTAGTAGCAGAAGACACTGTAAGGTACTTGATTACTGCATAGCCCTTTTTACCTAAATTATTCTACTAATAACTATATACCTGTATGAATTTAAACCTACTTTACTATATGTCAGTAGCACACACACTAGAGTATCTAAAACTATATATTAAATGAAAGTAAGTAATTAAAAGGTAAGCTTATAACAATAATAATTTGTAACATTACACATTAATTATTCATGATAAACGAAATTTAGCATTTAATATTTTCAATTATTTTTTAATTGGCACAAAATGGAAGGAAATAAATAAACTGAAGGCACACGAGAGGCCAGCCTAAGAACTACAGTATGAGTCGAAGGAGAGACACGGAGAAGATGATGCGTATATATGTCACACTAAATATATAATTGATGGTGAAAAGCAGTGAAAATTCAAACCAAACACTCACACGATGCACATTTTAAAAAAAAACATTTAAAAATGCAAGCTGATTAAATGAAATTTACCAGTAAATCCTTTAAATATTTAGAACTTTGAATTTGTTTGCTGGAAGAGGAGGTGCTATCCTTTAGCTCAGAGTCTTAGTGAATTCGATGGCAGTGCTGAATTGGGCCCACCAATAAGCCGCTTCTCCTTGCAAAGAGGACTCCTCAAAGTTCCTGATGTACTGACACGTAGAGAGCATGCCCGGTGGGTTGGCCTGGATGAGGACGTACACCAGCACGGGGAACAGATCGTCAGCACCAGGCGGGTCTCCACAGCGAGCATACTGGAGGAGACTAATTAGGATGCGTAGGCTCTGGACGATGCAGTGGAGCTTCCCTCTAGGGGACTGCAAAGTGGACAATTAATGGGGCATAACCAAAACACCAAAAACAAAAATGACTACAATTCAATGAATACGTAAAGGTACCTGAAATCTCATGTCATTGGGCAATACAGAAATGTGTCATGCAGTAAAACATTAGGTCATTTGAATTGTTCGTGTTTTAGCAAAAGTGTTGAAAAGGACCTAAAATTAGACACGACATGAATTTTTAACTTCCGAACCTATCAAAGGTCAAAAATTTTGGCATGTGCTAATTGCACTAATTACATCCATGTTTAAAATATTAATTAGCTCTTCCTAAACTAAAAAATAAAAAATAAAAAATAAAAGATAAAAAAAAAAATATATAAAAAAAATTAAAAAAATAAAATAATAATAATAATAAAAAAAAGTAAAATAAGAGAGAAAGTGTAGCAAGCAGTTTTTTTTTGTTTAATTAGCAACGACACAGTGACATATCCTGTGGAAATGGACAACCTGTTAACATACGAAAAACACAACACATGCTTGCGGTGGTACACTGCCACATGAGGTATCACTGGGAACTAGCTTGTCCTGCACTTAGACCCAATAAACTTGTTACTAGAAACAGTCTACTGTCTCATCAGATCCACCAATCTAAGAAAGCTAATAGTCACTAACTTTAATGGCCTACTACGGAATTCCTTGGTGGACTTGGCTGTACCATCAGATGAGCAACTTCAACCTGACCTTGATTACTAACAGATACAGCCAACGGACTTTCTCACTATCTCTAGTAATTAACCCTAGCTATGACAAGAAGTGACTGTTCGAGTGAGTGAATGCCAAGAAGGTCATAGTGCAACTGATCTTTAAAGTACCTTTTATACCCAAGCGGAATGTACAGCTGTTACGAAGACCCAGTTCATTGGTCTCAGGTCATGGGAATGTCTGATAGGAGACCATGTCACATTCTAACTGTCTAGTGCATGGAACTAGATATTTACAAGCTAGCTCAAGCCCAGCGGGGATACTAGCTAGTTTGGGGGGGGGGGGGGGGGGGAATAAATGGATTAACAAGGGAGCCAACTTGAAGTTGCCATATCTGTGTTTAAATCTGTTACCAACTATTAATGATCACACATGTGTTTAATGACTCACACTTTAACTTGGTATGTGACAGAGCCCGAAGGAAGTCTTCAGAACAAAGATTTCTTAGTCAACTTATGCTGTAGACATGTCCTAGCTAGTGTTTGGAATGTGTAGCAGTTAATGAAATGCTTTCTTGAATTAAAATTAAAGCCTGAGGCCATCTAACTGTGGCAATTTGGTAAAGTGATTTCAGTTTGCCTGAACCAAACTAATAATCAAACAAACAAACACACAACAAATAATGCAGCCACTAATTCCACTCCAACACAATGCTAGGGGGTGAACCTTGTCTTCTATCAAACACATCTCATTCTACAAAGCATGGAACGTTATGGCAGATTTTCTATACCAAGTCAAGAATAATGTTCACCAGTTTCATTACTGCAAAATAAATGTACAATACAGCTACATTTAGTAAAATGTAAAAGCTAGACTGTCGGAGCACGAGCAGTGTATACGACAGAATTCACACATGCTTACAAAGTATCTAATCAGTAATAGATAATTTGAACAACTCATCCAAAGATACATAACAATTTATTGGCAAGCAAGCAAGTGGAGCACGGAACTACTAGGGGTAAACAAATTCAAGCCAATGGGATATATGTGTGTGTATATATACAAACACATATATGGTATATATACAGTATATAAAATATACTGTACATATATATACCATAATATTATGTGTGTATATAATATGGATGTATACTTTCTATGTTTGTAGCACACATGATAGTGTAACAATTTTGAAGACCAGTGGGTAAAGACTTTCAAATATATTTAGAGCCAATGTTAGAACTTTTATATATATTTTTTTAACTTGTCGTATGCCACACCGGCTAAAAGATGGCAAAGAGAAATACAATTCAACTTCATAGTGCCTTAAAAAGGTAAATCCATGTGTTTCTATGGCAACTACTCTTCAGCTTAACAACATCTAGAGACAAGCAGCTATAAATTCAGGACTTTTTTTATTACGTACGACAAATCAAACATTTTACATAGCTGTAGTTCATAGCAACTCTCTCTCTTCCTTAGCACATGTATGAATGGAACTATATATAAAAGTGTCTACCAAATCATACTTCTAACTCTCTGCCATTGATGACTCTACTAGCTATTATTATTAAGCTAATATTTAAAATTGCACAGGACTACTTAAACATTGGAATCACTTGAGGGAGTGTATTTTGCTGTCCTTGGTAGTTTGGCTTCATGCTCAGTAGTTCCTACCGTATAATTGCACAGCTTGCTGTGGCTTAGTTATCATCGCTGTCTTATCATGTTACAATAACATGACACAAAAGAATGCAAAAAATTATGATACAAGCACTAGGCATATATGTTCTTGTGTGTTGCCTACTCTCTTACCACACCCCATACCCCACCTTTCACCACACCCCTTACTCTACCTTTCACCACACTCCTTGCAGGGTTTCATACAGAGGTAGGGGCACCCTGGGATCCCTCCCCCCCCCCCCCCCCCCCCCCCCCATGAAATAATAATAATACGTGATTTTGTTGTTTCTAATAGTTGGTAAAAGTTCACTTCAGTTAATTGAGGTCCTTCAATTGCAATACTCATTAGTCTTCCAAGATTGATATCACTAATTCTAGACCTGAGACGATTTTTAATCAAATGGGTGTGGTTTCAGAAAAATGGTTGTGGTCAAACAAACGTGTGCACCCCCTCCTTCCTAAACTCTTCCCCCCCACCCCCCCAGAAAGAAATCCTGTATGAAACCCTGCCTTGTACCCCACCCTTTACTCCACCCCCTCCCATCCTAAAGATTGTCCTATATAAACTGAAGGCGCAAGTTCTTCTGAAATAGGAGGTGATTACTCAAAACTCATTGACCTTCAACATTTCTTAAAATAGCTGCACAAACTGAAACAGGTTATTTCATTAAGTACACACGACATTTAATCCTCAAGATACTAGAATAGATTCAATTAGTTGGCTACAGGATAATTGAGTTGCAACAAGAGTCGACTGTTTCCTGACCCACTTTCCTCCCGAGGAGATCTCATGTCCTGGATATTTCCTCTCGCAGGAAAAACAATTTAGCTTTTCATTGTCATGGCAACCTTAGAGCAGCTGGTAGGAGGTGTGGTCAGAGGGGGGCATGACTGAGAGAACTTATATTGTACAAGTTTTATTGTATGAGACACATAATTGGAGGAAAAGGCCAGTGGGATCTTTATGAACACTGAAATAACCCTCACAAAGAAAGGCTTCTATTTGAATAGCGGGAAGGGAGGGAGGGAGGGAGGTGGGGCTTTAAAACTACGGTCGTGTCTGTATAGATTGGGCTGCGTAAAAAAAATTTTTTTTTTAAATGCTGCCATTTGTTATCAACTTTTTTTTTTCTTTCACAAGACAATTAATTAAAGAAAAATAGGCAGGACAAAACACTGTGTGCCGTGAAGAAGGGATGCTTCCTACTGCTAGTCACCTGACCAACCTGGTCCTGTGCGTGCAGAAGGGATGCTTCCTACTGCTAGTCACCTGACCAACCTGGTCCTGTGCATGCAGACAATGTGTTAGTCCACCAGAATTAGGTGGGACAAGTGAGCATGTGCAGAAGCAGTCTCAGTTGTCCTTTGACCTTCCCTATACTAGCCAATAGTAGCCATATTGTGGATAACAATGAGACAGGATTCTACCAACAAAGAAGTTAGCCAGTCAATGAAACTGGGAAGGAAAAATTAGATCATTTTTTTCAAGTTTAATAAAAGTGAAAGTTGTTTTAGAATCTCTATAGTTACCAGCACTTCAAGTAGCTTGTGTAGGTCAGTTCAGTTCACATCATAAACCACAACACCAACACAACATTGTGCCCTACATAAACACCACTGAACCAGGCCACTAATGGGAGAAGGACAAACCAACAAACTGCCTTGCACGATCAGACCAAACACACACACACACACACATGGGTCTTGCTATATGCGAGCACACATACATACATGGTTCTTGCTATGCGCGCGCACACATACATACATGGGTCTTGCTAACACACACACACACACACACACATGGTTCTTGCTACACACATGCACGGTTCTTGCTACACACATGCACACACACATGGTTCTTGCTACATGCGCACACACATACATAATGGCTCTTGTTGTAGAGTCACTCAAAATCTCAGCTTTTTTTAATTCACCAGAGAAAAAAATCTTAAAATTCACTTTCTTAGCCTGCATTAATCAACCAGTTCCCTCCCTCCGCCTGCAGCGAGTGTCCTCCAATAGACTGAGCATGTCAGAAATCATTAATTTAATAATAGAAAGAACTGCACAGACTCCCAGGAAGCATCCGTTACGTAGGACCAGCTCCAGCTACCTAAGTGAAGGAGTGTGACTGGTCTCCACGGCTGTACATAACACCCCAGTTCAAGTTACCACACCTGGCAAACCTTACAGGTTCCTTGAAATCACCATGCCTGGAAGAAGGCACAGGCTATTACTAAAAGTTCAAGGTTCATTGATTTAGTCCTTTTAAAGTATTTTTACCATACATTATGTAAACACAATTCAACACTGGCCGAACAGGAGCACGCTAGGAATCTTTAATTAGAGTTCAGTCACGTAACGTGAAAGAAAATATCTGCTCAGATCACAAGGAATAGCATCTCTGACACACCCACCCACACATACACACACAGGACTATATACATGTATTAGCTGTCATACACAGGGAAGTCCTACAGAGTTAGCTGTTTAGCACATGTGTGTGCAGCAAGAGGAGAGCTTAAATTATGCTTCTAATATAAAATGATGCCCTGAGTTTTGGGAGGAGGGAGGATGGGGGAGGGAGGGGGAGGGGGAGGGGGGGTACAATACAGAGCATGAAAACACAAAATGACAGTTAGTGTTTGGATTTCTGCTTTATTGGATTATTATTACTAGCTAGAGGCAATCGACTAGCGTTCCCAGGTGGTATTTCATAGGCAAGTGTCTCTCACAGGAAACGATGCAACAGGCAATTAATTTTCTCCATTCTCCCAATATTTACCTTTGAACTAGGAGCCTGCTATTCTCAGAAAAAAGCCATAGAATTGGCCACACATCCAAATGCTAGACAGGAATGTAGAGTCTCATGAAGGTATTCAATTAGAGGAAACCAACACACATAATTTCCTGAGGAGGTTCATGGGGCAAAAGTGGGCATGGCATTTGGGCACCGTGAGTATTAAATAAGCGATTGGAAAAAATATATTTATATATAAAAAAGCCACACCCACCTCACAGATTTTGCAATTTTTCACTCACCCTGTAGTTTGTTTTGAGTACAATATCTACAAATAGCCACCAACTGATGGAAGACATACCAGTTTGACTAGTTTGACCAGTTTGATGTGTATTTGTTACTAACCCTACTACTAATATTATGACAAGCAGTCAATATACACATGACAGTGCAGGCCTGGAAGATATGATCATATCAAATACTCAGAGAGATATGCCAAGCTTACAAAGTTGCCGTTGTCACTTGAAATTATAAACTGTACGGCACAAGACTTTACTGGATATACGTATCAACTGAACTGAACTCATGTACTCCGCCCACCTTTACACACGCACGCACAAACACATGAACAAACAAAAACTCTTCCCGACAACAACCAGAGAGTTCAGGTAAGGCAGCTGCAACTCCAGCAATAGGTCAGAGTGCAACATACACTAGCTACAACTATCCCAGTCACGTCACCAGCTACAACATGGAGCTGACTTCAGAGAGAAGAGCAACACAGCTCATAGGAAATGATATCACTCACTCACAGAGGCAGTAGCAGCTGGTAAAAAAGAACAAAAAAGAGCAGGGCAGAGTGCATGGGAATGAGTATCAGGATAGAATTACTTCATATTTTCATCACTACTTCTACTGCTGTCTAAACTGGCTACTTTGAAATGTCCGGTAAGGAGGGATCTGTTTACAAAACTCACTCACTTCCTTTTTGAACAGGTTTGGAATAATAAAATTCTTAAAAACAGAATTGGTAATAACTTCTCTGACATTATAATGTCACTTGTTTTCTCTCTACACACACACACACACACACACACGGATAAACTGGTACACAGTTAATATGCTAGAACGTTCCCAGGCAATGACATGTTATATGAGCAGGTATAGTTTAGGACTAACACAATGACAATAATGATGATGATGATTGGCGGGCGGGCGAGAGAGACACTATCAGGGGTAATACAATTGAAAGTCGGGGATATTTTTCATTTTTGTTTATATACATGTGTGGATGTATGCAAGTCATTTGTACTTTGACCCTTGCGTATTTGTGTTTACTTGAGGGTCGACCTTGTTCCATATTCCATTAACAGAATCATTTAGTTTACTGATCTTTACCCGTATTATGGAAGTACATTTAATAGTTTACCTCTTGGATTCGGTTGTCTCTGACATGATCAGAATGTAGCAGGACTCAGCAAGTCTCACAAACTTACCAAGTTTGGTGGCCTCCCTATGCAACAGTATTGTTCTTACTTGCAAATACATCTCCCAATAATCAATTCAGAAGAGAATACAATGTACGTCTTGTGTTGGTGATTCCAATGAACGAATGTGCAAGTGAAAGGGTGTGTGTTGCATGTACTGCTTAATAGCTAAAAAATAACAAATAAATATATTAGCTGCTTTTTTCCCCTTTCTTAAAAACAAAGCCTTTTAGTGTTCCCCACAGCTACTACAGTAAACTAGTCTTATTATAGGGGTAAGCTCAAAAATTTGTGATAAATGCTTGTTCCCCCCCCAAGTCAGAAAGTTGGGGCGAGTGGTTCTATGGTAATGAAAATCTTTTATCATAAGTAATTTAAAAAACCTGGCTGTTTTTTAGTCAGAATGGCTTATTTATACTACCCAAGCTATCACTACTTGGGAAAATTAATTTAAAAAATAATATCAAATTTAAAATGTTTTTTAATTACTGTACACAATGGCTCGCTCGCCATTTGTGCTGAAGCACATCACTAGTGATGATGATGATGATAATAATAATAATAATAAGTCAGAACTTGACACATGGTGTAATTATAAACATCATCTTTCAACCCAACTCTTCCATTCAAGAAGACACTTGTTTCACTTCACGAGTGAAGGAAAAATAATAGTCTAAAAAACTCAGTAACAAAATGGAAGCCAGGAGATCAATGGAAGCCAGGAGATCAATGAAACTAAACTGACCAGAGCACCTAGAGGTTACAGTGGTGTGGTAAAGGGAACCCACGTATCACCAACATCACACACACGCACTCCAGTTGAACCAACAGTGGAGTATTAATGCTAAGGGGAGTTTCAAGTTACCATTGGTAACAGAAAATGAACGTTTTAAATCAAATGAACCACAAGACCAGAAGGAGAAAGGTCAGATATGTGAAACAGAGGCCACCCAACTCTGGAGCAGAGCTGCTATGAGCACGCTCTCACACACACACACACACACACACACACACACTGACCTTGTACGCTGCCATGTCTTTCAGATGCTTCTGAGCTGCACTCCATGGACAACCACTGTGGTAGACCTAAAGACAAGCCACACCCACAAACAAACAAACAAACAAAAATCAAAGTTAGAACGTTTGAAAATAATGCCCAACACAACCACCCACTCATGGAAACAGGCGGCAACATACCAGCAAACATGTATAATACATTGTGTTCACCAGACATGTGCTTATCACGTACGTTCACCAATCATTGGCTATTTGGTAAAGATCATCACACTTATTAGTACAAGCTCAATATTAACGGGAATGAAGACGGCAAGACATAGTCTCGCGTTGACAACCCTTTACCTCTTTAAATAACTGATGGGGGGGAGGGACAGGGTCTGGTAACAGTAGCATGCGTGACTTGTTCTTAAATAATTTAATTTAATCGTTGGGAATGTAATTATAGTGACGTAAAATTGACAGTACCATTGGCGATCTGCACATGTCAGCAAAGATGGAGTCTGCCTACGAGTGAGTTGCTTTGGATGTGGGGAAGACTTACAAGTGTCAAGGGACAGAAGGAAGTTAGTTCTGATTTAATAGCTTCCTCAGGAACTAGAACAAGTGTTTGTCTGAATGGAAATTTTTAAAAAGCAATGATATTACATATGATCAGGTTTTTGAAGACCCAGAAAATCTGGGGAAAATGTGCAAGAAGTGCTTTCGGAATTCTGAAAAATTGTATAAGCTGTCCAGTCAGCTTAAATCTAACTTACCTGTTCCCGTGGGGAAACTGTACTAGTTTCAGGGACATGCCTGGTAGCAGTCATGCAACCTGTTCCACTCCAACAAGGAAGAGAAGATGCTACCAGAACAGAGGCATACATTTGACAAACTTCAATACCAGTCAAATTTCAGGACACGCACTTCAGTTTGTAGAGTCAAGAGTCACCTTAGTAGGTTAGTCTCTACACTACAACTTCTATGCACCACCTACTCTACTGCATGACAGCTGGCGCCCACGGATTTTAAAAAATTGACCGCCGCCACTATTCTGACGGCAAGAACAAGTCACGCATGCTACTGTCACCAGACCCTTTCCCTCCTCCCCATCAGTTATTTAAAGAGGTAAAGGGTCAGCAACGCGAGGCTAGGCAAGACAAGCAGAAGTAACTCTTGGGATTGAGACAACAGGTGCGTGCATCCTCATAGCTATATGGTCACCATGGAGACAGAGGGTACATATCTGAACCAGAAGGACAGGCTACTCTTATTTCAGACTACTATAATAGCAGAGGTAGTGCAAGGTCAAAGTGCAAAGTTCATCCTAGGTCACACTATTACATCAATCTTGTCACCGGCAGCACATGCCCGCTCTCATCCAGCACTGGTCAGATCACATGATTCTACCTCACCAGACAGACTCTGACCCCTGGATGTGATGTCATAGCAACAATATGTCACACGCCATCACTCATTACCGGACCATAGTTACTCATCCAGGATCCGGTAAAGGGTACCAATAATAACCAAATTAGTGTTTCCACTTAAGGTGGACCTACCAGCCACTCATGCAGCACATGGCAGCACAGCACAGCCGGTTCAAACACACGACTGCTAATAATAGAACCCAACATCTGACACAGTTTCAATGATTACAGTTAGCTGTGTGCGTGTGTGTGCATGTATGTGTGTGTGTGTGCGTGTGTGTGTGTGTGTGTGTGTGTGTGTGTGAGGGTCTGCTGCTGTTATTAATCACATCAGCCCCTAGAGCACTAGCCAACATTTGCACATTCAGTGTGAAACCAGTCAAACACTCTGGACAGCTTGTGTCCAGCAATCCCCCATTTCTCTCTCTTCTCTCTCTACAACCCTATCCTGTGATAGGAACAGCTCTGAGAGTCTGTACCAGTAGAGTGACATTTAAAATCAGTTTGTAGGGAGGAAGAGAGAGAGAGAGGCACTTCATTTTACTGAATATGTAATCCAACATTTGCACATTATAGAAATAAAATAGATCTAATTTCTGACTGGACATAAATTTCTAAGCATATTACAGTCGGCATAGCTTAGAGTCCATTATGCATGCACATCTAGTGCAAAGTCAACTGTAATAAAAATAACATCCCAGCAAAGCAGGCTATTGAACACGGGTAGGCGGGGAGACTGGCATTAGCAGGAAGTCTGAACAAACTGCGAGGCTGGTTTCTATGGTTATGTACAGTCAGTGTGTAGTCAGACCCAGGGCACTGGCCGGAGCTTCCTGATCTCTCTCTTCCTGAAGATATCAGAATTACACTAACCTCATGAACACATTTCCTGAGAGTTCCATTTGAAGGAATCTCACCTTTCAACCCTTCTGCAATATCCACTTACTTGCAGAGTTCTGTATACTACTACTACTACTATTACTACTGCTATGAGGCCAGAAGAGATCCATGCAGGACTTTATTTTTAGAGGCAAATCGATTGGTGTCACAGGATGGATGGATGAAGAAATATATTTGGTATTTCTCTTGCAGTCTCTTATAGTTAGTTCTTTGCGCATAAAATCAGATACAATAATAACAGTAATAATAATAATAATAATAATAATAACAAGGGGTGGACAATTGAAAATTGGGTATTTGTATGGATTCGTAGAGGAGTGAATATTTGTTGGGAGCTACTGGTCATTTGGTCAGTCGGTCAGAATGGCTTTATTCTACAAGATGATACTGTTTGATGATGGAGGCAGGAATGTACTCTCATATTAGTTAGCTAGCATTACTGGTCAACAGCTACACACGTCCTACACACACACGTTCAAAGCCAAGCCTGTTCCAAGAGCTACTGGCACTTCACTTAAGAACAGCTAAATTTGTATTGCAGAAGCTATCCTTACTCCTGATAATAGAGGTAAGGGATGACTATACACTTGTAATGTTAAACTAGAACTACTTAATGAGTAGGGTCAAGCAGTATATTAAACTAGAACTACTTAATGAGTAGGGTCAAGCAGTATATTAAACTAGAACTACTTAATGAGTAGGGTCAAGCAGTATATTAAACTAGAACTACTTAATGAGTAGGGTCAAGCAGTATATTAAACAAATGTATTTTTTTTGCCATACCAGCTAGTGCTTCATTCTCAAGAAATAGTAAAATTCAACAACTATCAGATTTAAGATTTAAATCCAGTTGTAGTTTAAAGGGCCAGAACTGAACTACAGGCTTGCCTACCATTGTGCACAAACACACCTCTAGTCTTAATTAGTTTCTTCATGAACAGCAAATTAAATTAAGATCTTCCAGTAATGAATTGTCAGCACATTCCAGAGGAAAATGGAATTCTAATTCCTGTTGCATATGTGTGTGTGTGTGTGTATGTGTGTGTGTGTGTGTGTGTATGTGTGTTTGTTATGGTCGCTAAGTTGATGCTATCCACAGCATAGATCACATGAGAGCATTCCAACAAGCACAAAATACACAAAGTCAACATTCACCCACTCTTCAATGGACAAACACCGCTACTGGAGGGAGAGAAAGGGCCAGTGATGGGGGGAGGGGGCCAGTGATGGGGAGGGGAGGGTCAGTGATGGAGGGAGGGCAATACAACACACTCATGAGACCCCAACCTTCCTTTAAACCACACCCCTTTAACAAAGGCTTCTTCATCACTTTTTGTAGTTGGTCAAAAACAACAACCAAAAACTCTGAAGTTTAGCAAAACCCAACTGTTTGGCAAAGTGGCAAAGACAAGCAGCTTAGCTCAGCCATTAGAGGACTTTACAATGTTCATATTCGAAGTTAATGTTAGCAAACCAGTCCTCCTTGCTCTTCTCTACCAGCACACTGTGTGGTCTAACACACACAGTTGGACAGCCAGCTCCTCTGCCCTCAGGCTAGCATGAAACCACGTGGTTGCCTGAATAAGGGATCTAGAATATGAAGACTAGAGTTTAGAGTGCATACTACACACACACACACACACACACACACACACACACAGCTCTGAGTGTCCACTCATAGATGTCGGGGGAACTGCAACTGGAGAAGTTCTCCCATTGCATAGTGTGAGAGGAGAGACCACTTCTCTTCTTAGACTTGTTGAATCATTTCCCCTCACTCACACATCACTTACACAATGGAGTTAACAGAACAACCAATGGCAGGAATATGTCTTCCTTTCCTGGACAATAATCCACCCACCAGCCAACCAGTCAGTCAGCCATGATGCCTTCCATCCATCCATCCCCTTCCCAGTAGTAGCCATACCTCACTCTCCATTAACGCTGGAGAGATGCCAGGTGATGCTACGACAGTTCCAAGTTGGAGCTGAGGATTGGCTGCTCATGTTCTGGCATCAGGTTAGTTTCACAATGCAGCCCCACCCCCTTTATGCTATCCAGCAAGACAACCAAGATGCACTGACTTTCATAGATTTTTTTTACACTTAGGAAATTGTAGCTGGGTCAGAGATGACTAGATGAGAGAGGATGGAGCGATGGCGAATCTCCCCCTTACCAGATTAAAATACGCAGGCTGGATATGATGTATCAAATACAATTAATTTTCAGACACGGGAATTTAATTAGCTAATCAAACATCTCGTCTCAACAGTACACAACTTGTACCACCAAACATTCTGTAGCATGATGGTTTCTTTTATTTTTATTTATACCTGCAATGTTAGGTCCAAAACTAGTCCATTCTCCATGCCGGCAACACAATGGCAGACTACTCCTCACTCAACACTCCGCCCTCCTTCCCCGCCCACACTCACCACTGGAATCTGCAGACTCTTGTGTCTGATGGTGATGGCCTTGGACAACATGGCCAAGTGATCGGAGAAGATCCTAATACACACATACACACACACACACACACACACAGACACACACACACGCACATACACACACAGAGACAAACATCAATTCAAAGCAAGTTCCATATTTCATTCCAAGTCTTCACTTCCTTAATTTAATTCCTAGCATTACAAGAATCAGATTACGCACGTGTGCAAATACGCACGCACCACTGACAAACGTGTCTCCTCCAACCAGTTCCGCTGTGCGTGGGCGTAAATGTGGGTGGGGCAAATGACTTGATAAATATAGTGCACACTTTAATTGCTTGTGCGTTAATTCATCTACACACCTGACCATAAGGACTGGAACAGTGTGACACACATGCACACACATACATACACACATGTACACGCATACACACACACACACACATGCAGTCATGCACACCTGGCAGAGCCAGGATACTAAGCAGGCACTGTGAGCTGTTCAAGCAAAGCTCATAGAGCTGGGATAAGAACTCCAGGAGAACAGGCCTTTCCTCACAGCAAGTGGTGTGGGCAGCTGGACCATTGCTGTTTCATGAGCAAAGGCCTATACACCCACACACACACACACACACGCACACACCAAGTAAACTGTCCATTCTGAGGCTGACACACTAGGAGGCCAGCTGCATTCTCACAAAGTTAAATGTCTAACTAGCCATAAACGATCTCATCACTGAAGGCTCTACTTACTGAGATGTGGCCACACCCACTTGAGAACATACACCACATTCACTAGCACACGCCCACATCAAACCCGTATACTGTGACTCACTTGTCCACCTCCTTATCGGTGGATCCGTTGGGATAGAAGATGTGAGAATAGACGCGAGTGAAGAGATAGTCGCTCAGACAAGTCATCACCTTGTCCTGGTCCTGCCACACCTGCCACGTCGAGTCCTCCTCCAAGATGGCCGCTGAGAACGAGTCCAGGTGAGAGCTCATGAGAGAACACTTCTCATCGGTCAGGAAAAGGCTCTCCATCCGCTCACTGAACGCCTTGAGGCGAGAGAGGCGTGGCTGGCCCGGCATTTCGAGGAAGAGACACACTGAGAAGCTGACAAACAGTTCCACATTGATGTGGAGAATCCTACAGGGTAGAGGAGGTTGGTAAAGGGTGGAAGAGTTCGGTAAAGGGTGGACGTGATGGATAGCAAGAGAGGATGGAATCAATTATCTTTTGTAGTTTTCTTTTTCCAGAACAAAATTTCAGGAGGTCAAACTTGGAACCGATGTCTCAATGAAGTTCAAAATATTAAGTGTGTTTGAGATGTGCGGGGGAGGGGGGGGGCAAAATTATTTTTACTATTTCCAGGGGCCTAAAATGCCTCAAATAATTCCTGATGGACTGAAAACAGATAAATATTGAATTACTCCCTGCAATCAAGGCCACTATCACACATACACCCAACATATTCAAAACATACATTCCATCCTTACCAAAATATTATACTAACATTATACTTTAAACCTCCAATTTACTTAACCTCGTCCCTCCTACACCTCTCAGACGCCCTCACCGGCAGATGTAACAACAGTCATGTCACACTACAAGTTAGTCATTTGGACGGTAACTAAATTTCCTAAACATGCAATTTAACAAGTGACAACAGAGAGAGTGTGTTCGCACGAGTGTGAGGGGGCGTGTTACTAGACGCAGACCGACACAGTGTTCTATGACACAAGGTACATGTATGTGTGTATAAATCTTGTAGCTACGACACAATGAAGTCATTTGTAGCCTGACAGCTCAACCTTGTGACACCATCAAAGGCAATCCACCCACCCACACACACACACACACACCCACCCACACACACACACACACACACACACACAAAGCAATATCATCCTCCATTAGTCCCCTGCTACATCTCTCATAATTTCCAAAAAAGATTTTCATTTCAACGCCACATCTATATAGTGGCATGATCAGCTCTATAGGGGACCCTACTCAGCCAACAAATGACAGATGAAACCCTTTACCTACCTCCCCAGGGCTCTATTTAATGGGAAGGGGCAAAGGGTTTCCCCCCCGCCCTCCCTGAAAAGCCTTCATTAAATCCTTCAGTACTAGTGATGTGCTTGAGCACAAATGGCGAGCGAGCCTAAAGACTATACTATTTTTATATGAATGATTTTGACTTCTAACACTGAAGCTACTGAAAATAAGGTCCAGTTTTTAAATTCATACAGGGTAAAGGGATTTCAGTGCCATAGTAACAACTCTCTGCAACTGCTTGAATTGAAGGAAAAAAACAACAACAAAACACGTTATTTAAAAGTTTTCTTTGTGATATTCTTTAGCTAAGTAGTGGTTGTAACACACAATGCTTTGACACAACTGGAAATGCACCTACACAGACTTACCTTCGCGGTAGTCTAGTGGACAATGTATTTTCAATTAAATACTGTTGCGCACGGCTTATAACCATGACAAAGAGCGCATTGACTTACCACCGCCACTAACTCTAATAGAAAAACTGCACCCGCAAAAGAATTCAAACGGTAAACAATTCAATTTCTAGGGTGATACGGGTACTGATCGATAAACCAGAGGATTCTGTTTAGTGCAATTTGGAACGGGGTCGACCACATAACTAACACAAAAACGCGATGACATACGTACGTCCATATATATAAATAAATAAATAAACAAACATCCCCGATTTTCGATTGTGTTACCCCTGTAAGTGTCTCGCTCGCTACGCTCGCTCGCCAACTACATTTTGAAACTGCAACATAACTAGCATTGCTTCTGCATGTTTTTAAGCACAAAAAAGGTCTCTTATACACACAACTCCTGTATTTACTCTCATCGCCCCTATGTAGATGTGTTTTCTGTGTGCAACCCTGTACCCAATCTGCAACCCTGTACCCAATCTGCAAATGCTACCAGGCCATTGTGAATGACACTTGCAAAACAACTTTTGTCTCTTCTTGTCAAATCTTCTTCACTCATCCTCCCGCCTCCACAAATAGCCCCTGCCCCTTCAATCATTTCCTACCCATTCAACCATTCCCGCCTCCACACCAGTCCCCGCCCCCTCTATCACCAACCTGTTAATGGCCTCCTGCACAGCAGCCACTTGCATTTTGGCATCGTGGAACTTCTGGTGGGACTGGACCAGATAAGCAATGTAGGCTGAGCGTCTGTGATAGTCATCATATACACCATCCAACATAACCTCGATGCTAACACACACACACACACAAACATACAGTAGTTGGTTCATCTCGCACATATAACATCACCAGCTGGACTGTCACATGATCACATTATTGCATACACAACAGCTATAAGACCAACCCATGTGATCACATGACTTCTCATGTGACACTCACATGACTGCTCAGGTGACACTCACATTTACCACTGAGCAACTCACAGTTCATTGGGTAAAGGTTCCACAAGTCGCAGGATCTCGCTGAGCAGAGCCGTCTCAATGTCTTGCTGCATCCAATACCGATACTGCAGAGCTTTTTGCAGCAGAAGAACCAGTTGATATCGCACGTCCTTGACCACACCCATTCCACCTTGAGCCTCAATGTGGGAGGAGCTAGAGGACAATGAGGAGTGAATGTTTTGCAGAGCTGAGCGCAGTTTGAACTTCAGTTGATGGCAGTATCGCGAAGTCTTGAAGTCCAGGGGGGACATGTCAGCTGGGGGCGTGGCATCCCCGCGATCCAGGTCATCGTTAGTGGATGCCAAGTCCGTACAACCCTCTTCAGATGCCACGCCCCCAGCAGTGGTTGCCGCCCCTTCAGTGTGGTTGGGAGATTGCTTCTTCTGCTCCTCAAACTTAATAGTGTAGTCTTGCATAAAGATGGTGTAACGATCTTGCTTGCGCCTCTTTCCTCCTCCCACTTCCTCGCCCGTATTGTGGCTTTGACTTCTGGGCTGCTGGTCCCGGATTTCCACCCTCAGGGTTTGCTTGGGGGCGTCGCTGTGACTCCGAAACTTGCCACCTTCATCCGTCTCGTCTTCAGCTTTCCTCTCTTCCGTGCTCCGCCTCTTTTTAAATATCCTCCATTTTTTCTTCTTTTTTTTCCTCTCAGATGGAGCAGCCGTGCCCTGAGGGCTTGCCAAGTTGTCCAAATTCTGCATGGAGTCACTTTGTGGGTAAAGGGTTGCCACATGTGTAGGTGTCCTGTCTATGCCGTCGCTTCCACAATCTTCTTCCGGACTCGACGATCGACTCCGTTCTCCATCATCTTCCCCGTTCACATTGTCAGCTGTCCTCTTCGCACGGGATGAATCACAATCCTCCAAGTTACCCGGCTCCCCGTCAGACTGAACAGTAATGGCCGCCAGTCGCTGACTCAGACTGCCCATCTTCCCTTCTGCACCCACTGCCACCTCCATGCTGCCAATGGGTAAAGGGTGGACACGGACATAACTGGCAGACTCTTCTATGGACATGGACACACCCAGTGCCTGTTGGTTGTACGGCCTCGCCAGATCGGTGGTCCGGGACAGAGAGATGGGAGTCATTTTAGTGACGTTGAGCCCTGTCCCGTGTCCAGCTGCCAATGGTGACTCCTCTTCATTAAACACTGCTTCTTCTAGAGCTACTTCTGTCGTTGGTCCCCTGGAATTCTCGTCTTCAACAGTATCGTTCAATACAACCACGGATTCAGCGGGCGTGGCTCCCTCGCTCTGTGAGTGCATGCTTACGTGAAGCTGATGGTCAGAATCTGACTCAGATAAAGATGAAGGCAGAGTGTTGGAGCGTACTCGCTTCCCCTGTTCAATGGCCTCAATCATGCTCTTCACTCGTCCCCCGGCCGACATCTGTCTGCGCAAGCTCCTCCCTCTTTCATCTGTCTCCACCTCTTCCTTCGATTCTCTGCTCAGTATTACTTCTTTCATTGAACCTTCCGACTTGGCCCGTTTTCTTTCTTCTAAGGAGGGACTGGATGCATTGCTGGCCCTCTCCCCTAGCGTGCTCAAGGATGGAGGAGTGGGAGTGGCCAGAGTGGGTGTGATCGGAGTGGGAGTGGCAGGAGAGGATGTGCCGACTGCCGAATAAGTGGCGATAACGGTGTGTTTTCTAGAAGGGCGTGGGTGGAAGAGAGTTGAGAACTGGAAGTTGTCTGAGGGAGACTTCACACCTCCAGGACTCAGTGCCTTCTGACTCATGAACTACACACATACACACACACACACACACAATAATACACACCCACCCACAAACACACACACGCACAAATAATACACACTAAGCTTCTGGTCCACAAACTAACTGGTTTATTGAACTTGCACAAATATTTAATTTGAAAAAAACAACTGGTCTTGTTAATTCAATCTTTAAATTATTGTTGAAAGATACCATAAAAAATATAATCAACATTCTTCTTACCATCCTCCACAATACCATCTACCCTTTACCAACTTTGATATAGACATTTAGCGCTACCCTTTACCAGGTTCAACTGACACAAGAAAACATCCACTCTTTACCAAACATCTAAGACGTGTATAGAAGCAACCCTTTACCAAACATCCCTTTCACTTTACCTCTTCCTCAGTGAGGAGGTCAAAGTCCCATTGCACGGTGTTCAACCCGACAGACTTCTCCTGCACCGGCAGAACCATCACAACAGAAGGCAGTCGGAACCCAGTGGGCATGGCTATTGCACAGAGCGCCGCATCGTTAGACACAGATCTCTTCATTGACTTGTTCCGGCTCGCGTCAGGTGGGTGGGGGCTGGTCAAGTTCCTGGCTCTGTTGAGCCCAGAGGAAGAAGCCGACGTGACATCAAGAGCTTCCAGACTGCCGAAGACGAGCTTCTTCCCTTTCCGGCGAATGGAGCGCGACTTCTCCTGGTCTGAAGGAGTAGAGGACATCGAGGTTGAATTGGAGGGCGGGGCCATGGGGGGAGGAGATGAAAATGGTCTGGAGAGGATGGGATACGGATTCTTGGTGGCTTGTTCTAAGATGGCTGGGAGGAGACAGCCGAGGAGGGATGACAGGCGCTTGTGGAAGGAACCTTGACCCTCTCTGCTAGCTACTAGCATAGCAACAAGCCCCACCTACAACAAAATGTACAGGTATGCTGACTAGTGAAATGTGAATGCAATCAAATATGGTAAAGGTCATCAACAACACAAGCCTTGTCGAGGTATGAAAATACCTGTACTAATGGTAAGGGATTGTTAAACCACCACAATCATAGTAGCAGGGCAATGCATTACAGTTGATAAGGTATCGTCAGTATTAGAAACCATTGCGATCTCCCCATCAAATGGCAACCTTTTATTAGAGCCACTGCAAGCAATCTCATTTAAAGACAAGCTGCTTTCAATCGTTGTCATACACACGTCAGCTAGATTGCAGACTAGTCACTGCGTTAGAGTACACTCAGCAACACTAATGTGAGGCTTTGACAACGCCACATACGACATGGAGAAGAATGACAGCGACAATCCCAGCGAGTAATACATTGCTAAGGTTGCAAGGAGAACAAAACACACCGAGTACCCCATACACCCACACAGCTGACACACCCACAATCTAACAGACAAGAGCTATCATCAGTCAGACGTACAAAAGAGCCTCCAATACTACCTCACATGAGGTTGCATCTGCTACTATCTCATCTCAAGTCCCTAACTCCAACCCCTTCAACAACAACAACAATTATTAGAATTTAGGGTTGCTCAGGGGAAAAGTCACTTACATGAAGCAATGATATAACTAACACAGGTAGTTTAAAAAAAAAAAAAAAAAAGAAGAAAAAAAAAAAAAAGATTGGTTATAGCAGTTGATCACTATCTCCATGGTTACAAAGGTTGTTGATGCAACTAATTATTTTGTTGACAGTTGTTAGGGATCACAAGGTGGATATATTTGGGAGAGTACACAGAGTGTGAGTTTAGACTCAGGCCAGTGGTCGTGTTGACCATTTAGCACTCTGAAGTTGTATTGGTGGGCTAGAGATGGGAAAGCTGATAGTGACAGTATCAGCCCCTTCTCTAGTGTTTACCACTTCATCGCTCTATAAATAATTAATATAATCCCAAACTAAGTTAGGAGGTGTGGTCCAAATAGGAGGTGTGGTCAAATTCGTATATGTGCATGATAACACAGGATAATAATGTATTGATACTTTAACTCGTTAAGTGAAATTTTAGGGATGGGGGAGACATTTAGAGGAAACAGAAGGTGTGATTATAAAAGGGGCTGAGCCATAGAAGTGTTACATACATTATGTAGTTTTTAAACCCTCATCTTTCAATGATTATGATAAATCAAATTAATTGCCATAGCAACACTTGTTCCATGCCCACCACTGCCCCATACAAGAATGCTTTCGTTGCATCGCTAGCTTCACATTTCAGTCTGACACACTTGAAAGGCTTCACGAGATGAATAAGGAAACAGCGCTGCCCTAGCCTAGCACCTCCTCTCCCACAGAGGCGTGCACAAACATGTACTTCTGCTGACTCAAGAAGAGACACTCGGCTCTTACTGATTGACTTGTTGTCTTCACGCCATAAGGGGAGGTAGTGGGCATGCTCAGTGGCAGATAAAGGGAGGAGTATGTGGGCGTGTCTGTGCATACATGTGGCATGTATATTAGCATGTATGTTTGTGTGTGCAACTGAACATATCAGTGTACGTATGTTTGTGCATGTTGGTGCATACTTGTGTTATATCGCAACTAAGTTTAAACTCGCTCAGGACTCTTTGACTACAACTGATGTAACACAGTGTAACATGGTGTTACTAGCTGACCACTCACCAGACCGTCCAGCTGCTCCTGCGACGCTAGCACTGCACTCCGACTCAATCCTGGCAAGATCGACGGCACCTCCGGAATAGAGTCCGGAGAAACCCACCCTTTACCATCCACCACCGAATAAAACAAGTTCTACCAAAAAGGGGGAAAATACAAAATATGTAGATAGATGGAGCAGAAAAGAGAGAGAGGGAGGGGAAGGAACAATATCTATAAGTCATACACACACACACACACACACACACACACACACACAGAGGGAGAGAGAAAGCCGAGACTGTTATTTTAGCAATCATGCAGACAATCCCAAGTTTACAAAACACACGAACATCAACAATTATACTGACTCCAGCCTAAATATTCACAACCACCCCCCCCCCCCCCCCCCCCCCCCCAACACACACACATTGTCTTACCGTATCAATCATGCGTACGACTTTGTGAATAGGGTATTTGGTGCTGCCGGCTTTATTCATGACCCACACACATCCCTGGAGCACAGACATGACTTGGGTCAAGTTGTAGCGCCCCACCTCGCTGATGATGAGTGATGGATCCACAACACCGAAGCTCTCCGGGTTAACAATGGGTGAGCTCAGCATGGAGGAGAAGATGGCATCGCTGATGGGTCGCCGGAGCTCAATGTCCGATATGTTGGGCCACTTCTCTTTAACCAGGACTCTGAGCGTGCCCAGTAGCCACTGGATGCTGACGGGGAGCTGGCGACTGGCGGAGTTGAGGCGTTCCAAGAAGGACATGGCTAAGTTGGCAAGTTTCTTGCACGATGCCTCCAAGTCCTCACCAAACATGAGCAAATTGGAGCCGACGAGGCCGTTGGTGTGCTCTGAAATGTGCTGATATCGATTCGCTGCTTTGTTGAGATCGAACTCTAAATACTCCTCACAAGACAGCACCTATAGGGAACAGGATCATCACATGAGGAACCGTAGCTTGTAATTTAGGGCAAGTACTTAAAACCTGCTCCAGCTTCAACAGATCTTAGTGAGGTCATCACGACATTTTCATTTTCAAGAACAAAATTTGCAGGAAAGTCAAATCAACATTTTTTTTTTAATTTAAGGGTGTGTGTCATTTCCATGAAATTGATGAAATTTGGGAGGGAAATGCCTCCATGAAGGTCATATTAATTGCCAGGGGGCAAACTAATTATAAGGGGGAAGGGGCTAATTATGTGTCTAAGGGGAGGGACAAGAGCAAAATCGATTTCTATTAACACATTTTCATCTTGTATGGGATTCTATCTCCAAGGTTAGCAAGTGATTGATCAAAGGCTGAACGTTAGGACAAAGGTCAGGAAGATACGATTCAAGGAGCACAACTCTTGCGGCTGTTCTACACTGACATGGCAGCCGAACCTACCTGTAGGACTGGCTCACAGAGCACCTCCGTCAGGAATGTCCGCAGCTCCAGCAGCTGGTTGCAATAGCCCGTGAGCATGTGGTTGAAGATGGACTCCACCCCACTGAAGAGGTCCTTGGAAGACTCGCAGCGAAGGATGTGCCCGCGGAGAAGCTCCTTCATCAGCTTCAGGAAGATGACGTGATCCTGCTGGAACACGCAGTGACCAAAGACCACGCCCATAATGTCACTGACCACCCACGCACAGTCGAGGCCTTCCGTCTCCACGTGGTACAGTATCTCCGCCAGCAGGACTGGGTCGTCAAGCAGCCTCGTTAGAAAGATGCTGTAACGGTCTACGAAATGAAAGGACTTGACTTTGGAGGCATTGACGAACTTGACCAGTTCATACTGGCTGAGTGCGTTGCTCCATTCCTGGGTATAGCTGTTGTGGGTGAGGACGCGGTGGAGGCCATAGGAGAGGGTGTGGCTTAGCCAGAGAGAGTGGAAGACCTGGTCACAGCTGCTGTTGAGTTCCTGCACACTCTGCCTCACTTGTTGTTTGTAGAAAGAGATGAAGGACTGCTCCTGGCGAAGTCTCTCCACCAGCATTGTCAGGTTGGCGTCACCCATAGCAACCGGCAGGATAGATTATTTGGGTAGACAATAGGGCATCTGCAAAGAGAGACTTCAAACTGTAGAGGTACCTCGTGGGTGGGGCTTCAGATGAAAGACCTGGGGGGAAAAGATAGCTTTATCTGACATGGAAGCCGCTCTTGTACACAAACAAGAAAACCCTTCACCGCTCAACTGAGACATAAATAACAACTCCCCACTCACACCTACACACACATACACATACACATACACACACATACACATACACACACATACACACAAAGCTTCTCCAGACTTAATTCTCCTTCCCCATTGCCCAGGAGACTAAACATTGATCATATCATTTATATACAACAAGAAATTCTTGAGAATTGGGTCCTATCTAGACAATGCATCCCTGCAAGTATGCAGGGCACAAACAATAAGTTCAGTAGAGATCACCACAAATAAAAATAATAACTCTGCAGTAGAGAGAAAGGCTTCATAGAATTACAGTAACAGCATCCTGATTCATTATGAACGAGGATAACTTCCCCCCTTCGTCCGCAGTTTGGAGAAATCCGGGGTTATTTATGACCCACGGATGAGCCTATTCACACTGACAGCATGCTAACACACAAACATACACATCTTCAGAGGCACAACAGACACAGAACCAATGCACACACACACACACACACACACACACACACACTCGGTGCACAAGGTGACAATCAACAAGACCATTCGGAATGGATCTAATTAAGTGATAATTGCCACAGTTCAATAAGACTCCCCAAATACTTTCACAATAACATAGAGAAAAAGCATTGCTCAACAAGTCAGACACGCCCACTCTCTCTCTCACACTGCCTAGAACTGTTTGCACGCGCTCTATAAAGCAGAGCAAGTCTGTCAGAGCATATTTGTATTTCTCGTTCTTCCCGTAATATCGAAAGTGATGCTAAACTAATCAGTTCTTGAAATCAAACACAAACAAACTCTCCCTAGACAGACAGACAGCCATAACCCACAAATATAGCAACAAGTCTTGTCAACACAACTACTGTGGTGGTAAAGGGTTACCCCGAATGCAGTTCAACCAGTTAAAAAACAAAAAAACAACAAAAAACAATAAAATATACACTGAATGTCTCCAGTGTACTGTGGCATAAAGTGGGAGGAGCTAAAGTATCTGTAATAATACGAAATTCTCAGTTTGAACATGCAGTGAAAATGTTAAATAGAATCACACAAGAGGTCAACACCCACATTAGATCATGAAATGAGATCCAAAGAAGTAGACAGTCTGTCTTGCAGCCACAAGTGAGTCAATATTAGCTACTGCCAACATGAAGTGCATCTTCAGCTGCAATATCTACTACTGGTGGGCACTATATCAAGTCATGATATTTTCCGAGGATGAATATAAATTTCAAGCCCAATTGTCATCACCATGCCTTCCTAGGTAGTGCTTTCAATCCCGCCATTGTCGGAATTAAGGCCACGCCCACCGTTCTAAACAACATGCCAGTGTTTAAACACATAGCTCAGTGTCCTACTGACCAAGTATTCACATGTCCATATGGTAAAGTACTCTATTAAATTTATCGTCTTAGAAACGTGTACCACTAACGAACAAACTGTTTCACACTTCGGCCAAACCACCCTTTTCTATAGAACTCAAATTAACAGAATGAAGTCCATTAGATAGCCACTCAAGTAAGGGTGACGTTGTGCAATAAAAGTGTATAGACAAACAGACACTATACATATCATTTCATTTCATTGCTCTTAGTCCCCTACCCTTGAAAGCCAAAAAACATTTTTTTCTCCACTAGCAAGATAAGATTTAATGCATCTACCTCACACGCCATAATAAACTAGTGGACCAGATACACCAATCAAACGAGAGATTTCTAAATGTACACAGGAAAATAAAGAGTTCAGATATCCAGCAGTAACTGACCATTAGTATTAGCATAAGGAAAATTCCTAGACAGTTCTCGTGAGGCACAGTGAGTCTGATGAACAGGTTCCTTCCTGGATGAGATGCCTTCTCTCCAACAGTTCAACACATCGTCCGACACTAATGAGCATCGCTTGCTTAGTTGGTTGCCATGGAGAAACATGCTCACCGTCTCTAATTTCTCCAGCTAGCGTCTTTGCCATGAATGCATGACAATAATTATATGGGACCTTAATGTACATCATCCTAACAAGCTCTGGGAACCAGGATTTATATAGGATTGAAACCAGAAGATAAACCAGAAGATTTAAACCAAATCTTCACTAGGATTTAAAAAAAAATTGAAACAAGACCTTCACTACGACAACTCGTGAACTGATTGCCACATCAACAAGCAGCAGTTGATGACGTCCACTAATACAGACCCTGTGTTAGCTATACCAGTTCTACACCAACATCACGGTTCAGAACCACAACATGCCTCCAACTCATTCAGTCACCTCAGATGAAATAATAATAGCAGTTTTTATCAGTGTCAACTGCCAATATATGTCTTAACCCCATGAGATGAATTTTGGCAAGAAGTCTGAAACATCAGGTTAAGTTTCAAATCAACATATACAGTATATTGGCAGTTAACTGAGAAAATCTGCTATTATTAAGAAGTTTTATCTCGATACACATCACATGTGCTTACTACAACTATATTTCTACCACGCACCAGCGGGGGCAGGGCGTGTGTGTGTGTGTGTGTGTGTGTGTGTGTGTGTGTAAATTGGGGAGTGCAGCCTAGCCAGGACTGGAGCTAATCAGTTACCAGTGATCCATGTGCCTCCTACTCGATTCCCTGGAGACAACAGGAGAGCACGACTGAGCAGTGCTGGAGGGATAAGGGAAAGTGTAGACTCAAAACTCAATTAAAACCACCGTAATGAAACTGTACCATTTGCACCATGACACCTCCTTTAATGTGATAATTGATAAAACACAAACCTCATGGACTTGACTAACACCAAATTGTCTAATTCATTCTGGTTTTAGAAATATAAAGCTACCACTAACAACTAACAAACTGCCACCTCAGCCTATCCACCCTTCTCAGGAGGAGGGGAGGAGGAAAAAGCTCCACCAAACTTTCCCCCTACCCTTAATATTTGCATGGCTATTCACAGTGTGTTATAGCGCTAACCCAAAATTACACCTAATAGATCTGTTACAACTATAGAGAGAGAGAGAGAGGATAGAGGGCAGCGGACTTTCCCAAGCCCCCCTCCCCCTCCCCCTCCTCCTTGTCCCATTCCCAAAAGCCAAATTTTCTAGACAGAACCCAGCATCTCCAAGTAAAGCACACCATCCATCATATGTTTATTTGCACAGGGCCTGCCAGACCACCACTTGATAATGACCACATCACCCACTACTCCAGAGAATGAGTGAGTGAGATACAACACTATAAGGCTTCCTCTACACTGCTGTACAAACAGCTCTAATGGCTGAGCTGCCCTGGGTCCACATCCACTAGCTAGAGTTGGTGGGAGGGAGAATACGCTTATCTACTTCACAAAGAAAATGACTGTTTAAGGTATGTAAATGCTATGGATAAGAAAGGAAAACAAATCTCTTTCATGAGGAAAGTCACTTGAACAACTTCTATTGTATTGTAACTTCGTGTGTGATACGTTTAAACAAAACTGTGGTTACCACAAGAATATATTTTATACTATGTTTGCACAATGAAATTGGCCGTGCTGAGAGCGAGGGTAAATTCATCACAACACTTCTACAGTTGTTGCTACAAGCACAGCATGAATGAAACTGAACTCTGAAAGCATTTGATAGTCGGCATAGCAGAGTAGCTCCTGTTACATTCTTCAACTCTGCTCTGAATGGTGATGGCAACCACTTACCCAATGGAAGCCATATCATGAGTGTCAATACACTCTGGTCCTGTATTTAGTTGGCTTGCACAAAGAATTTCCAATCAACCATTCTTGTTCAACAACACAACCTACATGTCCAGCTTGCATTGGGGCTACAGGTGACCACTGCTCGTCAGACCTGGGGCTGTTGTGATGATTAGATTGTGCATTTAACCCGCCCAATAATTCATTCTCTCATCACCAACTGTCTACTTTCTAGAGTAAGCAGGACAAAAAACAAAGACACTGGCAAGGTGTATATATATATATATATAATATGTATATATATATTCATATATATTACATGTATATTATTACACATATATATACTTATATATAGTATAGGATGTAATTCTGCAATGAAAGCTGCTGCAGTAGATAAGACAATTGCTTTTTACATTACACGGCATCTCTTAGCAAAAAGGAGGGACAAATAGGAGCCCACAAGCTATGCTGATGCTATGATGCTAGGTGTACGCTGCTATTGACTGATCAATGTATTCATCCATGTGTTGTGTATGTATGTGTGTGTGTGGTGTGTGTCCACATGTACTGTTGATATTTTGTATTAGACTGCAGAATAGTGAGAAAAGGAACAAGAAATATTGAAATAACTTTTCCACTGAAGGCTGCATATCCATTCAGCACCACTCGTCAGTGTTTATGCAAGCTAACCATCTATTCAAATTCCAAATTAGCAACATGAAATTGAAGAAATATTTTATCTGGCTAGCATCAAAGATGTTTAACTTGCAATGGTGAGTAGCACCTCTGGAGTCCTTTACAGTAATTGCTCCCAAACACATAATAAATAACACCTTTCTACACTACTAATCTTAAACTAATGAGACCTAATTCTTTCAGGAGTACAAGGTCCTTGCATTCTAAGCTACATGACTTAACTAAATTTATAGGTCTCTTCCCAGCCCTGCTCACATAGCTAAATTCCCCACACTTACAGCAATAAGCCCTGAACACCAGCTGACTTTATCGAATTTTTCAATTCCTGGACATAGCAGCACCAAGCGTGAACCCTTACCAAAACATATTCTGCCACGAGCAAAACAAAATCACTCTAACAAACTCGCTTGCAGCCAAGCCTTTTTACGCGGTTGAGGGACATTCTTTGTTGGGAGAGAGATGAAGAGGGAGGGGACTAAGTTGGTGGGCTCTATAATTAACTGAATACTTTTGCACGCGCGAATCTCACGACGTCAGCGCAGCGGCGCGGGCGGCAGCGGAATGGGAACGTATAATTAGTAACGGATCGCTATGGCGGCGAACTTAAAACAATTCTTCCACGTATATTGTGGAAAAAATAAGGTCCAACCGGTGTACACTTATGAAGAAGAGGATGGGGCATTTTATTGTGAGGTAAAATTTTCGGCTAAAGAAAGTTTTCCTTAAAAACTTTTCCCCGTAATTTTTCAAATAACGTGGCTGTTGTGTTCCACATAAGTAGTAGTTGGGGCTGTTAATCGTTAATTGAACAAGATGTTGGCTTGGTTAAGAGGTGTCTCAATGTGATTTGCCAGTTCATGATACAACTCCTCCTGCTCGTCTTTGCTCAGATCATTAGAAACTCTTTTAGAGCAATTATTATTTGAACATAACTTTAAAAGCAAAGGTTTACAGCACAGCTAGACAACAAGAGTTGCCAGTCATCCTCCTCCAGTTCCTCTAACCATACCACCATACTTCTCCCAGTAGTATTACTCTCTGTTTGCGTAACCTGTTAAAATAGCTGTTATTATTATGGGTCAACCCAATTTACTATAATAATATATATATATTATTCATTTGATACAGGAGAATATCACGAGTCTGTTGGCTTAGTATTTACGCGAGTGCCGCAGGCACGAGCCTAAATACCGCCAATCAGACGAGTGATATTCTCGGGTATCCAATGGATAATAAATTTATTAGGTACTGCTCGTGGCAATACCTGAAATTTACCTAGGGGGACGTAATAACCCAACGTAATAACTATGAACACAGGTGATATGGAAAAATATTGCCCTAAGCCACATCCTGTTTAGTTTAATGCATTTTCTATGTGGCAACAGTTATCAGGCTCTGTTCAGTACCTAATAAAATATAATATATATATGCAACTGAGAGGCTCAATCTGTTGAAATCTAGCAACTTTGTACCACAAGGTCAAATTTCAGTAGCTGTGGGTTAGGATGAGCATCTTTATTTGCCACTCTACTCTAGTGCTGAAGTATGTGTAAGTGCCACTTGCATTAATTAATAATGCTCCTAATTTCCCTCTTGCCCCTGTGTAGGTGAGAGTTCCTGGACATGACTTTGTGGGCTGTGGGGAGGCCAGGAACAAGACCAGTGCACAGGCTATCGCAGCTGAGGGATTCGTTAACTTTCTTAAAGAGAAGGGCTTGGTGTCACCTGAGAGTATCCCATCATTGCAGGCAGGGCCTACAGCTAGGAATACTACATCCCAATCCCCTGGCAGTGCCCCTCCCCTTCTAGTGGGAGGAGCTGGATATCATGCAGAGCCAGGACCTAGTGGTGATGTTCCGCCCCCTCTGATGGGCGGGGCTGGATATCAGGGAGGGGCAGGACCTAGTGGTGATGTTCCGCCCCCTCTGATGGGAGGGGCTGGACCAAGCGGTGGAGCTTGGGATATAGAGGAGAATCATGGTAGTCAGCCTTGGAGAGGGGCTCAACCCATGGGAGGGAGTGGCTATACTGGAGGGGCGGGACCATCAGCTCCTCCTCCATCACTGACACCAGCAGCTCGATTTGCCATTCGAGAAGCCCCTCCACCTTCACCTGCTGCTAAGCAAGGTTGGTTTTGATCTTGGCAATTCAACTGAGTCAATTGTTTATGTTTTCTCTAGCAATTGGTGTGAAACGTACCTACAGTGATATGGTAGAGGTATGTATGTATGTGTGTGTGTGTGATAGTATGTAAGTGTAGGTAGTAGGTGTGACTGTATGTGTTAAGAACAAGGTATGAATGAATTTACTGGGGAATGGAATCAGTGTTTGTGTGCATGCTAGAGGGACGCTTATTATGCGGTGTGTATACGTGTCCATGTAGTGACACATGTAAGGATGAGGAAATAAGTGTGTGTGAGTGTGCTAAACGGAGATGTGCAAATAGAGTTATTGTGTGTCTATGAATTTGCATGTTGAATTATATGCATGTATATAATACACACATGCTGTTTGCTTCCCTTCATTTTTATTTTCCTCAGTCAGCTCTGCGTATATCTACTTTCCATTTCCTTGATGGTGTTGTAGTTCATTGTAATTCCAAGTTGTTGTGCTCTCATACTTGCAATGGAGTACAGATTCCAAGAAGGTGTGGACTTTTATTAAAAGCACATATAATCTTTTAACTTCTTTCATAGTATTCATTTGGAATAACTTTTGAACTACCTGTCAACACTGTATCTAGCTGTTTAAAAAGAAAAGAAAGTTAAAAATAGTTAGCGTATATATTTGTACCAAGGTTCGTTCAAACTGTCCAATCAGATTGCTCAATTTATGGTGAGTATATCTCATACCCACCTCCTAGGAGGTGAATAAGTAAACCGTCCAATCAAGATTAGTTTTATGTGCTTCTTAGAGCTTTTGTTACATCGTGCTAAAAAATTGGCACTTTTGTAAGACTACTACAACAAAAAAAAATTGTGTGTGTGTATGTTTAGGGAGACATGAACAACTGTGGAGGCTACACACTGGAGAACTGCAAGTCTCGGCTACATCTGTTCCTACAGCAAACTAGACAGCCAAAGGACATGCAAATTAGACCAGTGGGCCCCAAGCATAATCAGTGGGTGTGGTCTCACTTTACTTGACTGCAACCCCTGTTAATTGTGTTTTGTTATTTGTAGGTCATTTGTGGCAGAAATGACAGTGTTTGTCCCCAAACTTCATCGCTGTAAGCTCTAACATTGTGTGCTTGTTCTTGCCGTGTGATACATATAAATTGAAAGTTGAAAGAATAGCATGAAATATTTTAGTTGCACTGGACTAGTTTTTCCGCAGATTTTTATCATGTAATTTAATTTTCACTTTCACTCTGTTGTTCATTCCTCCCCCCCTTCCCTCCTCCTTCCTCTGTTGTTTAGCTATCCATGGCAAGGAGCATGCTGGCACAAAGAAGCTGGTGGGGAATGCTCTAGCTCTGAATCTAGTCTCTCAACTCTACCAAATGGGGGCCATTGACTCGTGCAAGGCTCCCGGCTCTAAGAAGAAGGAAAACCTGGTTTGTTCCGTAACTAGTGATCCAATCATAGACAATGTGGTAGAATTTATAAAGTATTACATCTTATGATTCTCTTCTTGTATGTTGATGCTGAAAGTGGTTTGTAGAAGATGGTATTCTCTGTATTATCATTACTGAACAAACTTGCTGGTTTCCTTCAGCTCACATTTGGTTTCTATGCTAGCCTTAGATCAGTATGCCTCAAGCATACCTCAACAGACATGCCCAGAAGAGCTATTACTCTGTCTGTCTTAAATTAGACCTCAGATAAGTCAGTCCATTCAACCGTATAAAAAATGTATAGTTAACTTTAGTTTTAGTATTTGTATCGGATTAAAATTTATGTTTAAATGTCAACAAATATTAGAAAAAATGTAAACATAAAAATAAAAAAAATAAAATAGAATACTAGTTCATAGCTGGTAATCTACCATCAATTATTCTGTGTTGATTTGAGAATACTAGTTCATAGCTGGTAATCTACCATCAATTATTCTGTGTTGATTTGAGTCCCTGTTAAAGGTAGATAAATATTATTGATTATCCATAGGTGCAGTCATGTACAGTGAGTCTGTCAGAGAGAGACCAGCAGAGTATCAGAATGGCACTGGAGGAGGCGGGCATCACTCCTGTACCTCCGGCAAGTCCAGTAGTGCTAGTGCTGTGGTTATTTCTTGGTAAAGGGATTACTCCTCAGATGCTTTATAATACATACTACTACAAGACAATTCATGGCTTGGTGACCTTTTCCAAATTTATTATTATTATTATTATTATTATTTATTATGGTGAACGAAGCAAGCCCCTCACAAACAAGTCTCAAGGTATAAATATGGCAAAGTTCAAAGAGGTCAATGTGTGTCCACCCTGGAGGCTACTTTAAAACGTTAACATTAGTGCAGGCACAAGAAGTAAAGAGAAAAGATTTTGAATTTTGCCAGGAAAAAGAGCTACGGAGACAGGAGAGGAGAAATGTTTGCAGTTATGTACTGTAGGTCTTACAGACTGAGTGGAGTTCATTTACTATTCTGTTAGTTGTGGTGCCTAAGTTATCTTGGTCAATTCACTGTTTGTCATAGCTACGCACCATACACAATGTAATGTAATGTTCCTACTTGAAAATCCATTGTCCAATAGTCAAGTCACGAAGAGAGTATATTAAGTCTTATGCCGGTACATCTAATGAACAAGTGTGCGTGAGTGTTGTAATGTTGCTAAAGAATGGCTCAAATAAACTAAAGAAAAAACATTTAACTTAAATAATGATTATTTGCAGTTAGCATTTAAATTTAAATTAGACCAGCTTGCTTGCCATTTGTGCTGAAGCACGTCACTAGTTATAATAATTATTATTATTTATTGTTGTTGTTGTTGACCACTGTCTGCTACTGATTGGCCAGTTCTATAAACCATGTATTATTATTGTGTTTAGCCTGAGAGTCCTGAAGAGCCTGTGTCTGTGTTACTTCCTCTACGCACTCCTGAATCCAATCCCGATTCCAGAACTGCCGATGGTGTCGTGGAATGGAGACCTCCCCACATAGACTGGAACCCGTGGACCAGTTGCAGTGCCTACCAATCCTCAGGACCGTACAGCACGTTGGAGCCAGCGGCCCGGGCGGACATGCTCAGTCAGAACCTCCGGGAGGAGTTGCTTCAGCGGAAGACCAGAGATGAAGTGCTGCAGAAGGTAAAGAGGCGTTGTTTTATTCTTCTTCTTTTTTAACGAGAGAGAAAAATTAATACAAAGACTGGCTGTGTGTGATTATGTTCTGGCCTTCCAAGCTTTGATAAAACATGACTTCCAAGTTGTGGTCTTCTCGAGTTTTCTTTTACTTCTCCCCATCTCTCTCACTCTCTCTCTCTCTTTGCCCCACCCCCTTTTGCTGCTGTACGTTTTGGGATATAAGAATGTATTTTAAACCTCATATAATGGCAGTTGAGAGGTACCATGTTCTCATTACTATCTGCTAGAGATCTTAACATGTGGATGAAAGAGGCACATTAGCTGCCAAACAGTGTAGGAAATGCTTATAGTGTTTCAACAGACTTTACATCCAACTATTTAGATATTAGGGAGTACTAGCAACTATGAAAAAAAATGTTATACCTAAACACATCTGTTGTTTCTAGCTTATATTTCATTAGACTACTGCCTCAGTAAGTGACAATATCTGTCTCTCTATATCTATCACATGTGCATCAGCGTTTGGCTGAGCGTCAGCAGTTGCCCATCTCCCGAATGGCAGCAGACATTCTGAATGCCGTGGAGAACAGCCGTGTGGTGATCGTGCGAGGTAACACTGGGTGTGGCAAGACTACGCAAGTCCCTCAGTTTGTGTTGGACCACTGCATTGCCAGTGGGTACGGGGCCTCCTGCAACATTGTCGTCACTCAGGTATGTTGATGTGTCTGTCTTAGCAAGACAATCCTATATTGTTTGTGTGATGTCCCTTTACCTATCAAACATTTCCTTCAATATTTCAGTGACAAGCCAGTCTAATAAATAATATATGGCACTAAAATTTCAGCAATCATTCATTAAGATATGAGAAATAACACTTATTCTTTTTTGTTGTTGTTATTCCACTTGGAATTGAATAGGACCATTTAAGAACAAGGCAATATTTACATTCACTGTGGGTGGTATTATTAACACCATTATGAGCACATATTATGAAAATGCCAAATTTATTAATATAAAAAACACAATCAGGTAAGTTTGAGATGCTGTACCTTCCCTATACATGATGGTAGGTAAAGGGTCATTCCATCTATAAAATGTTGTGCGTGAATCTGATATTGCTCCATTTATGTCTCATTCCTTGCTGTATGTCTCCTTGCTGTATGTCCTGTTGGTGTTGATTGTGGTGTTAGCCACGTAGAATTAGTGCGGTGGCCGTGGCTGAGCGAGTGGCCGAGGAGAGGTGTGAAATGCTCGGAGAGACGGCAGGCTACAGTGTCAGATTTGAGTCTCTCCTTCCTCGTCATTATGCCTCCATATTCTTCTGTACGGTCGGTGAGGAACTATCAGTGTTGTAGATGAGCGAGCGGGACAGACACTTGTGTGGAATGTATGAGAATATTTGTGTATGTGTGCAGTAAGTCCAAGTCACTTATTTGAATGAATCTGGTAAAGTGTTGTCAATTTCTCCAGTCAGATCAAGTTGCTATTGAGTGAATCTCTGCTTTGTTCTCAACAATATTATATTCCAACCTGATTTTTTTATTTTTTTTATTGGTGAGCGAACAAGATGCTATACAGTGGTGTGTTTACCGCTTTGGATTATTTTGTGGGTGCAGTTATAACTCAAACACTTACCGGAGATCCATTTCTATTCGAGTTAGTGGGCGGTGGTAAGTTAATGCGCTATTTGTAATAGTTATAAGCCTACGCAACAATATTTACTTGAAAATTCATTTTACACTAGACTAACCACAAAGGTAAGTCTCGTGTAGGTGTGTTCAGTTGTTTGAATAGATTGTGCATTACAACTATTACTAACATAAGAATAAAGAAAACATTTAAATTGTGACTTCTTTTTTTTTTTCAATTCAAACAGTTGCGGGGAGTGGTTATTATGGCATTGAAACCCTTTACCATATGTGACAGGCTCTGCGAAAACCAGGCATTTCGGGCAAAAATTGAAATTGAGATATAGGCTCAAGAATTAAGTCATCGGAAAAATTCTTTCTTTCACCTATTTTTGTTTTTTGCAGAATTAGTCTTAGTGCACCTTACTCTAAGTCTATGCCAAATTTCAAATGTCAAAACAACTTAAAAGACCTCAAGCGTGCTGTGGAAAGACAAGCTACTTTTTATTCTCTCTCGTTCTCGAAGTACAATTAACGGGGAATGGGTGGAGTTTCAAACAAGCAGCTAAAAAAACGGCATAGCTTTGAGACTATTGCATGCAATCTACAGCTTACCTCTGGTTGAAAGTTTACTCCTACATCGAGTAGAGTAGCCAAGGTTTCCGACAAGACAGGCTCCGAGACGCTCTGAAAGCTAAAAAGAACTCTACGCAAAACTTCGTTAGTTGCCGTTAAAAAGCGGCTGCACAATTTAATTGCGTATGCGGAGTACGCTGTTAAGTATACGGAAACGTTAATTATACCAGAATTGGAAATTCAATTTATGTTTTCACGATTTCTAGTTCAATTGCTTTGCTGAATACAGCCCAGTTCAACTGCCAGTTTCTGTGCGAGTCAGAGGTTTTACCCTCCAGTGTTTTAGCACTAAGTTGAGATAAATTGTAGCTTTTTATTAACATAAAAAACTCATTTTTTTTTGTTTGCCAGAAATGTCTGGTTTTCCCAGAGCCTGTCACATATATGACATAATTTAAAAACTCGACTTTTTTTAGTAGCTTGAGTGTTAGAAGTTAAGATCAATCATTCAACAATAGTGTAGTTTATGCTCGCTCACCATTTGTGCTCAAGCACACCACTAGTACTAAAACTAAAAGGGGTGTGGTTAGTCATTACAAATTGTCATGGAATGCGAGTACATATACACATAAATATGCTCTTAAGTTTAAAACAACAACAACAACAACAACAACAACACTGCTTTATGTGTTATATTCTATTCCTGTGTAGGAGTTTTGCTGAGGAAGTTGGAGTCAGGATTGGTGGGTATTTCCCATGTTATAGTGGATGAGATCCACGAGAGAGACATCAATGTATGTTGCCATTTCTTTACCTCTTATTATTATTATTATTATTATTATTATTATATTATGTTCTTTACTTCGTATTGTTATTATTATTATTATTAGTAGTAGTAGTAGTAGTAGTACTTTACCTCAATGTGAGTGCACCTGATAGTGTCATTAGTGTGTGCGTGCACATCAGCTCTCCGTGACCTGACAGTTGTGAAGTTCTCTTGAGTGAGCTGCAGATTTACACTTCAGTGTTTGAGTTTACATACATCTGGTGCTAGTTGTGACTTATAGTTTATTCTGAGTATTCTCCATGACCAAATTCCTACAGCCAACTGGGCCTATAAACAGTTCCTATATTTACATATTATCATCATCATCATCATCATCATCATCATCATCACCGTTTGGGTATTGCTTATATGGTAGTAAATATATCAGGATGAGAATGCCTGTCTCCAATACTCACACTAGAGAGAGCAGTGGCCATTGTGAGTGGTGAGGTGTTAGGTAACATGTAGTGACATGTAGGGATGATGATGTTACAGTGATGTCACACTCCAGGTCAACTGCCGCATTGTATTAATACCACTGATGTGAAGCTCTTACTGTGAATGGGAGGAATATGATAGAGAGAAAGGGTAAAAATTAATTATTCAATTATTCTTATCTGAAATACGAGCACTTTATTTCTCCATGTTTGGCAGCCAGCATGTTTATTTAACATTTGGAAGTGTTAAGTCCTACTAAGGCTCTGGCAAACATTCTAAACGTCATGTTGTTTTCAATTGATCGTGTTAAAACAAAAGCTTTTATTATTTATTTTATTTTATATTTTAATTTAATAATAATTTTTTTGTACATTTAGGCACTTTCTTTTGAGTCTTCGGTGACTGGTGGGTGGAGTCAACACTGCAAGTAAGTGCAACATTGTCGCATGACCCCACCCACCAGTCACTGGAGATAAGTAGACCAAACTATCAATATCACTCCTGACTAGACGCTCCACTGCCACCTCCAGCAGCTGCCACACCTTACCAAACACTAGTCTAGACATGCCCAACCTTATCCTGCCCAACCTTATCCTGCCCATTCTGCACCTCAGGGTTTGGTTGGACCCCGTCACAATGTGATAGATACAAATCTGTCTGTGAGGTTTTTTATATTGCCATTTGTTGAACAGTACCTTGTTCCAAGTGGTCCGTTTCATAAAAGATCCATTCTTTTTTTACTACGTAAAGTCTATTATTTATATGAGTCACTGAGGAAGGCTTCATGGAGCCGAAATGCTTGAATTAACATCCTTATTATTGTTATTGTTACGAAGGTTACAAGATTAGATAATCAATTACTAGTTGTTGAAATGTGAGACAATGGCTCCCCTGACTATCCTGTCTGGTGTCTTTATTTCTCCCTCATCCGTCACATTGTTTGTTACTCCACTTAATTGCATTTGCAGGAGAGGGGATTTTGTTAAGTGGATTTGTTGTTCCTGCATTAAAACCAGCATTCTTGTTATAGTAAATGATATCTCCACTATGGCTTCTTCTGGAGCCTGTAACAATGGCACCGTCGCGTCCCTCCTTTATCATTAGTCCCTAACGAAGCCTTTGTCAGTGTTCGTTGGTTGAGATTAAATTACGTCAGGAAGCAGGAACTGTCTCTACACTTTGTGGGTCAGCTCTGAGGAAGGTAATGGCACGACTAGCAGGACTGGTAGTGCCATATGCTGCACACAACATTGTAATGCATGCAGCCCTTGACCATGGGGACAGTCCCAGCTGAAGTGGAGTCTGGCATGTCTAGGAGTGTTGGTGGCAGTTGTGGTAGCTGGCTGGTGGCGCTCTGAGGACCATAGAACTTTAGTGTGTGTGTGTGTGTGCGTGTGAGCATGCTCTAACCAGCTACATGCACTGGAGCATGTGGACTTACAGATGTTGTGTTCACATGCTCACACACACACACACACACAGCAAAATAACTTCAATTTTATGAGGGACACAGACAGAGTCTGTTATGTACAAGAAATCTGTGCAGTGCTTAGAAGTATGCTGAACTATGCTGACTTAATGCTGCAGCCTAAATGTTAGTGATGAAATATTTCTAGTGGGCAAAGGCTTTTCTAGGGGCCCAAAATCTCCTTTGCCCCCACCCCACCCCCACCGCTTCTTAAATGCAGCCCAGCACGCACAAACGTAAGTGTGTGGTAGTTTGAGATCCATCATTGCTTGCAGTTGGGTACGAGTTAGTTCCCTAATTCAAAAATCATTGTAGCAGCAGCTTCAGTGGGGCCAGTAAGTATGTGGCGGGGTTAATATTGTATGTATGTGTGTTAGTCTGACTTCCTGCTGGTCGTCCTGAGGGACATGGTCCAGTCCTATCCCAACCTGAGAGTGGTGTTGATGTCTGCCACCATTGATGTCAACCTCTTCTCTCGCTACTTTGGAAACTGTCCCGTGGTGGACATAGAGGGACGGTCCTTCCCCGTGCAGAGTCAGTTCTAATTTAGGGGTATTTAAAGAGGAATCAGGGCGGGGAGAAGTGGGAGGAGGGGAGAGGTGGGAGGAGGGGAGAGGTGGGAGGAGGGGGGAGGTGGGAGGAGGGGAGAGGTGGGAGGAGGGGAGAGGTGGGGGTATTGGGCATGAGCAGTGAGTGAATTTGCGAATGTGAAATCTTTTGTTTGAGTATAATCTCCATCAGCTTTGTATTATCATTTACTTGAGGGTATGGTTCTGTATAGGGATTTTGTTTATGGAATTTGAATGGTAAGGTGTGGTCATGTTGTTGTGTGTAGGGTACTTCCTGGAGGATGCTATTGAAATGACTAATTTCAGGCCCTCTCTGAAGGACAAGAAGAAGAAATCCAAAGACCCTGGTGATGAAAACATCGGTGTTGATCCTGAGGAGGTACGTGCAATCTACCGATGTTTTTAATGCTACACTTACAGGGGTAATACAATTGAAAATTGGGGATGTTTGTTTATTTATTTATATATATGTTTGGACGTATGTATGTCATTTTGTACTTTGACCCTCCGTATTTTTGTGTGCGCTCTGCGTTCGACCCCGTCCCAATCTTCACTAAACAGAAGCCTCTGTTTACTGTTAATTGTACATCGGATATTTTTTATAAACCAGTGAACAACCAGAGATACTCCCTCATATTCATGAAAATTCAGTTGTCCAGAACTACGCACGGGCGCGTTGGAACATTTAATATGCAACTATGAAATAGCGTGGAAACTAAGTGAAATACCACGGTAGCTAAGTGAAATAGTATGGGTAAGTGCGCATGTGTGCAGCTCTAGCCTTGGAAATGCACAGTTCGAGTATTTCTAGTTGGAGACTATGTCATTCTTTAAGGCACAAGTTCTATTTGTATTAGACGGAATTATTTCCATAGATTTAGAGGAGCCATAGGCAGGTTGAGAATGAAGTTCCAGAGGAAGCTAATCCTGAAATACAGAGATAGTGAGTGGGTGATATGGTGTATAGCTACAGTGTGAATGATTAAAAAAAAAAAAAAGCTGGTCTCTATTAGCGAGTGATAGCACGGGTAACCTGTGCTATTGGCGAGTGATAGCACGAGTAACCTGTGCTATTAGTGAGTGATAGCACAGGTAACCTGTGCTATTATAGAGCGATAGCACGGGTCACCTGTGCTATTAGTGAGTGATAGCACGGGTCACCTGTGCTATTAGTGAGTGATAGCACGGGTAACCTGTGCTATTAGTGAGTGATAGCACGGGTAACCTGTGCTATTATAGAGCGATAGCACGGGTAACCTGTGCTATTAGTGAGTGATGGCACGGGTAACCTGTGCTATTAGTGAGTGATGGCACGGGTAACCTGTGCTATTAGCGAGTGATAGCACGGGTAACCTGTGCTATTATAGAGCGATAGCACGGGTCACCTGTGCTATTATAGAGCGATAGCACGGGTAACCTGTGCTATTAGTGAGTGATGGCACGGGTAACCTGTGCTATTGGCGAGTGATAGCACGGGTAACCTGGGTAACCTGTGCTATTATAGAGCGATAGCATGGGTAACCTGTGCTATTAGGGACTAATAGCACTTGTAGCAATTGAAATAGCACACTCAGCTTCATCTCATGCTATCAGAATTGCGTTACTCGTATACTGATTGATGAATGTATAAATGATTGATTGATTGATTGATTGATTGATTGAATGATTGATTGATTGAATGATTGAATGAATGATTGATTGATTGATTGATTGATTGAATGATTGATTGATTGAATGATTGATTGAATGATTGATTGATTGAATGATTGATTGATTGAATGATTGATTGATTGATTGATTGAATGATTGATTGATTGAATGATTGATTGATTGATTGATTGATTGATTGATTGAATGAATGAATGATTGATTGATTGATTCAGTCTTCTTATTTCACTTGTCAGGAGAATCTGAACTGCTGTGGCGACCCATACTCCCTGGCTACACAGATGGCTATACGACAACTTTCTGAACGAGATATTTCCTTTGAGCTAATCACGGCTCTTTTGGGCTACTTTAGATCTTTACAGACACCAGGGGCTGTGCTCATCTTTCTGCCAGGCTGGAACACCATCTTTACTCTCATGAGGTTCCTGGCGATGAATCCTGTATTTGGTAAGGGATATTAAGAGTGAGGTTCTAGTATATTAAGAGTGAGGTTATAGTATATTAAGAGTGAGGTTCTAGTATATTAAGAGTGAGGTTCTAGTATATTAAGAGTGAGGTTCTAGTCTATTAATAGGTAGTCATTTATAAAATGTACAGAACTATGTGAGGATGTCTTGGTTCCAATGAGCAGGCAGATTTGTTTAGTGTCCTTGTTTAACCATGACGTCATGATTTGGGACTACAAGTGAGAGAGCACTGCACACTGTACATTCTCGGTCAGTTTCTATGGAAGCAGCTGCAACTACAGAAGTGCTAGTCTGTTTTGTTAGAGTAGCTGTTCTATAGCCTTTAAATTCATATGGGAAGCCTTCCCCACCATTTATTCCAATCAAGCAGAGTGTCTGGTTTGACAAAAGTAGTGAAGGTGTTCATATTTAAAAAAATATTCAGAGTGAAGACATGCTGATACAAAAGTAGTGAAGGTGTTCATATGGAGAAGATTCAGGGGTGAACACATGCTGATGTCATTGTGTGTGTTTGCGTGGGTGCAGGGTCCAGTGAATATGTGATCCTCCCGTGTCATTCCATGGTGCCTCGTGAGGAACAGCGACGTGTGTTCGCACCTGTACCTCAGGGCGTCACCAAGGTAACAAACACGGCCACAGGGAGATAATTATGGCGACTGTTGGTTTAGAAACTGTGGTAGTTGCTGGTAGTTGTTGATTTTTCGTCCCTTAATTAGTGATGTAGTCTTCTGCCTGTAAGAGCTGAGTTTGGGTTAGTTTTGAGAGTCATCTTGAGATAGTCCAGTAGCTTGTACGATTACACAGTCTTCCATAATGGAATTATTTGCATTAAAAAAATTCACAGCTCAACTTGGCGTCAGGGAATTAGTTAAAAATAATAATAATAATCATAATTGTGTGCATGCTGGTTTAATTTTCCATCTGGATGGTTTATGCTTGTACCAATGCATGTGTGTGTGTGTGTGTGTGTGTGTAGGTGATTCTGGCTACTAACATAGCAGAGACTAGCATCACCATCAACGATGTGGTCTATGTCATTGATTGTGCCAAGTGAGTATATATTTCCTGCAGCGTATGCAATAGTAAATATTAAAGCCCTAACTCTCTCCTTCCACTGTGACAGAGCTAAAGTGAAGCTATTCACTTCTCACAACAACCTGACTAACTATGCTACCATGTGGGCGTCACAGACTAACCTGGAGCAGCGCTGTGGACGGGCCGGCCGAGTGAGGGAAGGGTATTGCTTCCATCTGTGCAGCAGTGCCAGATATGAAAGGTCAGAGATCAGTCAGTCAGGTTGCTATGGAGTCAATTCAATATAGTTCTCGTGTTCAGCAACAGTTCTAACTTTAACTCTCAAATGTCCACTGACATCGATAGTATGTTTGTTTGTTTGTTCACTCATTTTCTCACTCTGTCAACGACTACTCCAGATTTACTTATTCTTCAGTCTTACACCAATTAATCAATATATATATATATATATATATATAATACTTATAGCACGAGTCAGAGTACAATATGGGAAAATATTTTACGAGCACGCAAAATATTTTCACGAGCCAAAGGCGAGTGAAAATGTGGCATGAGAGTAAAATATCATTCCCATATTGTACGACGAGTGTGATAAGTGATTTATTGCTGCCTTGATATTTTTCTCAACCGGTTACAATTCAATTTTCATTGATTTTACTCGCTACGCGCATGCGTAGTGTACCGTACAATATAAACCGTACAATATGGGAGAATACAGAACGCTCGCGTGATGCGGAAATATTCAAGTAAAAATATCAAAGCTGCAATAAATATATATATATATATGTATATATATGTATGAAGTATTGGGTAAGTTGATGTGTAAGTTGACCTATTGTATTGTATTGTATTGTTCTAAATAAGTTGTATTGGTGTATTGGTTGTCATTGATATTGAGTAATTGTGTGTTTGTTTCAGGATGGCGTCTCACATGACCCCAGAGATCCACCGCACTCCGCTCCATGAGCTAGTGCTCGCCATAAAGCTCCTTAGACTGGGGAAGCCGGAGGAATTCCTTAGTCGTGCACTGGAGCCTCCTTCTCCGGAGAGCGTGACGGAGGCTCTGGTGAGTCTGCAGGCGATGGAGGCGCTGGACGTGGACGACAATCTCACGCCTCTGGGCACTATTCTGGCGCACCTGCCGATAGAGCCGCGCATGGGTCGCATGATTGTGCTGGGGTGCATCTTTGGGTGAGTTGACCCTGTAATTTACACTAAATTATAGCCTTATCTTTTATTGTTGATGTTTTTAATTTATTTATTTATAATAATAGCAAATTTTCTCATTCTAACAGCCAATATTATGTTAATTAAAACTTATTAAAGTTTTAATTAACATAATATTGGCTGTTTGAACGAAAAAAATTTGCTATTATTATAATTATTTCATCCCAGAATGACTGAATCATTTATTTATTTTATGTGGGGTTCAGGGATGAGCATGACTTATATCTTTATATTTTATTGAATTTATTTATTTGGGAGTTTGGGATAAGCGTGACTTTTAGTACTGGCTAATTCACATAGACCGACAGGTGGGGCAGCGCTGGATGCGTTAAGTATATATATGGCAGGCAATAGGATAGATTAAATGCTAAGTGTAAAATATACTGGCCAAGATTGTGTGCGAACACTCAGGTGCTTCCATGCATAACAAGACTGTTATAGAGAGAGAAAGACCTGCTTGGCGTGACCAGAATTAGCTCTCTGCATATGTGCACATGGGCTGGCTATAGCTAATGCAACCAGTTAGTTAGTTACTCTGTCTATTCTGTACTTTCCTTTGTGGCTAATGGGGACTACTAGGCTTTGAAACAAAGATTTATGGTGGGGCCAAAGTGCAATATGTTGGTAAGGGTCGTCACGCACTGCATCTGGCCTAAACATAACTTCTTTTTTATAAATAAAACATACTAAGAAATTAAACTGTTAATAGCTCTGGAAAACTGACAGAGTGAATGCATTATGTGCCGTGTATAGACACTGAGTGTGAAATATCAAGTATTCTATTTTTAACTCCTGATCTGTAAACTTTAATATCAACTTGCCCAGCAAACATAACTGTCATGTGCATCTTCTTGCTGACACATGTAAAGCCATAGTAGAGTACTGAAAGTTCTGATGAGTTATTCTAATTTGAAGCTATTGGATGTCCTAGGGAAAGAATAAATTATCATGTGCAGGTGTGAAACACTTCAAGTGCTGTTTCCGTGACGTTTGAAAAAGTCACCCAAATTACTACACAAGCCATAGCTATGCCTACTAATAAAAACTCCAGAAATAGTACGGGCCACTTCTCTATGTTTGGTGGAGGAAGGGAAGATGAGAAATTCTGTTTGTAGAGGATGGCGGTCAGAAGCCAGCAAAGTGCTGGTACTCAGCGTGTCCATAATTGGGTCGACCTGTCAATTGGAATATGCAGAGTGTCATGTAATTCAGGGGCTTGCACATGTAATTAGTAAGGGATGATAATTATGGTGATATCTAGCCTGGTTGTAATGGTAGATACATACCTCTATTTCAAGCCTGACTTTATTATTATTATTGGGTGATGTTCATGTTATGTAACTCTTCATCTTCAATGCACTGCCAAGTTTAGCTACACACAATGTAGGGTGTTTTTTTTTTTTTGTTTTTTTTTTTTTTTGTTGTTGTTGTTGTTTGTTTTTGTTGTTTGTTTTAGTATACATACAGAATATACTGTATTAAGAACTGTATTAAGTTGTTGGTTTTTTTTTGGTTTTTTTTTGGTTTTTGTATGTGGAGCAGACATTGGCATTGTAGTTACACAAGGTGAAACTCTAGTGTCTTATTCCTAATGCTAGTGTATATACTAGACTACATGAGTAGTGCAGCTCCACAATTTGTTTCAGCTGCCACATGCTACTCTCTAATTGATAATAAATGGTGAATCCTTGCTATTTCTAGTAAACCTGTTTTATTTTCAACTTAGAGAGTGTTCGGCCTTGGTGACAGAAGTCTAAACATCGGTTAAAGGTTTATATTAATATGTTATAATTGGTCGTATGCATGAACAAGATATACTTCAGTAATTATTCAGCTGAGAATGGCTGCATCATTTGAAAGAATGTATTTTAAGTGCTGATTATTAGTTCACCTACTTATGCATCCCAGGCAGTTAGAGGCGTGGCTAGATGTTGCAAGCCCTCAGTGACGTGGCACCACTAATAGACATAGGTTTTTTACTCACGGAATCTGTGAGTTCATCTATGTATATCTTTATCTTCTTCAGAGTTGGTGATGCCATGGTAACTATAGCTTCCTGCACGAGTTTCCCAGAACCTTTCATCACTCCACCCGGTCAGAAGAGACTTGCATTCGGTCACAAGAAGTTTGCAGGACGAAGATCTAGCGATCACTTGGCAATGCTCAACGCATTCTATCAGTGGGAGAGGACCAGGTAAGAGGAGCTTCAGGTTGGTGGGCGTGGATAAGAGTAGTGGGTGGTGGGTGAGACTATCTATCGAAGGTTATGGGTGTGGCTTACTGAGAGGTTGCATTGGCTGGTACGTATTTAGTTTCATGAATTTAGAATTAAGGGAGAAAATGGCTGAATTTTTTTTTCCAAGCTGCCTCCTGTTTATGAATGAACCGTGGACCAGCCATGCATTGTGTTTCTCTGTGTTGCAGGCGTGAAGGTGAGGAGGCAGAGGTGTCATTCTGCGATAGTAACTTCCTGTCTTTGTCATCTCTCCGCATGTCGGGGGAAGCCAGAGTAAGTCATTGCCATGGTAATGTTTGATCTGGTAGGTGTTAAATATTCGCATTTCTTCTTCAGGAGCAGCTCAAGCAAATCCTCCTGGCCGCCTCCTTCCCTGAAGGTAAGGAATGACCTGGTGGTTAGATGATGAGAATGTGAGAATGATGGGCTGGACTTGTTGATTCATTCGTTGTTGTTGTTGTTGTTGTTGTTGTTATTTCAGAATGTTTTGCTCCGTATCCTATCAGAGTCACAGGTCCAGACGAGAGAGTAGACATGGTGAGTGAGTGCTTGGGGAGTTTAGTCACATCCTCCCATCTAGTTAATTAATTGGCGAGCGAGCGAAGCGAGCGAGACACTATCAGGGTTAACGCAATCGAGATTTCGCTATATTTATTTATTTATCTGTTTATGGGGTACGTGAGACTTCTGCTTTAGCCCGCGCTTCTAATTACGTAAGTTAGGTAAAGCGTTCACAGTTCCAGTATTTTTCAATTAACGAGCGCGGAGAATCCTGCTGCACTGCCTTACACAACTCTGTTTCAACCAAACGTTTATAGCTACTCTCTTCTTGAAACAATTGTGAAGTCTTTGTCAAGCTGCGCTTCTTTGCCACTGCTTTCTAAGTTTATTCAGGTAATTCTGTTATTGTTAACTCTTCATGCCTAATCAGTTAGATGTAATTTCTGTCCTATTTTTCTGTAAAAAGAGTCTGCTCGCTCGCCATGCATTTGCGCTATTCGAGCGCACCACTAGTTAGTTTACTAGTGGTGTGCTGGAGCACAAATGGTGAGCAAACCTAATGACACTATTAATTGTTAAACAATTGGTTTTAACTTCTAACACTCAAGCTACTAAAAAAAGGTCGAGTTTTTAAATTACGTGTATACGGTAAAGGCATTCAATGCCATAGTAACCACTCCCCGCAACTGTTTGAATTGAAAAAAAAAAAAAAAAAGTAAGCAACAATTAATAACAAGTCACGTTATTTAAACTTTTTCTTTGCGATTAGTAATAGTTGTAACGCACAATACTTTCACACAGCTGAACATACCTACGCAAGACTTACCTTCGTGGTTAGTCTAGTGGACAATGAATTTTCAAGTAAATAAAGTTGCGTAGGGCTTATAACTGTGACAAATAGCATATTAGTTTTGTTTTAACTGCACCCGCAAAAGAATTCACAGCGGTAAATAATCAATTTCTAGGATGATAAGGGTAATGATCCATAAACCAGAGGATTCATGTTTGGGACGGGGTTGCACACTGAGCTAACACGAAAATATGGGAGAGTCAAAGTACAAAATGACATACGTACGTAAAGAAACAAACACCCCCGATTTTCCATTGTGTTACCCCTGGGAGTGTCTCGCTCGCTTGCCAATTAATAACTAATGAAGCACCAAAGGTGCGAACCCTCAGCGCTACTAAACACTACCTAACTATTACAATATAATCTCCTTCCAAAAGAACAAGCAATCAGTTAGATATTTTAATGAGGTTATCAAAATAGCTCGACCAATGAAAATGGTACATGGAAACGCTGTCTTAAAAGAGAAAAAGCTAAACTAGCCAGAAACATTCACTTGTATACATTTTCAACGCGAAACTTCATTTCTTTCAACTCCGTTAACTTCCCCGGAGTAACGCTTAGGAGCCTGAGCATAAAGCTAAGTACACCGCTGGCTGCAGAAATTATTTGCTCACGTGATTGTAACGTCACACTAGGGGGCGTTTCCCATAAAAGCTGGTACCTACGCGGAGTTGAAAGCTTCGCTTTTTCTCAACGAATAGCCCGAAATTTAAAAAAGTAGCACAAAAGGTCTTAAACCTTTGTCCTGAGTAAGTTCATACCTAAATCAACTGTTAATTGTCAGTAATCTCCAAAATCAGAGCGTGACAGACAGACAGACAGACAAACAGACAGGACGAATACTATAACCCTCTCGCGCATGCACACTGAGGGTTAATAATAATAATGGATGTTATTAATCTTACCAACTTGTGTATTCCCTTCTCGTTACATTATCCCTCCACCCATCAGTTTCTACACTGCAAAAGTTAGAAAATAACATAGCTGTTTTTTAATTTTTTAATTTTATTTTATTATTATTATTATTATTGTTTTTTTCCAGATCCTAGCGTTGTTGTGTGTTGGTCTATACCCTAACGTGTGCTACCACGTAGACAAGCGACGATTGCTCACTTCCGATGGCCGGTCTGCTCTCATCTACAAGACTTCCGTCAACCTCATACACAAGGAGCCCAAGTTTGACTCCCCCTTCTTCGTCTTTGGTGAAAAGGCAAGTGTCTTTGTGTTTCTTAGCCTTCAATGGCAGTAGCAAATCTTTAGTTTGGCCTCAGTATGGGTGGGTTGGGCTGCCGTAGACTGCACTAGGTCAGTTATGATTCCTGGATTATTTGGTAACAAACTCCATTTCTGGAGTCATCATTGAGTGTTGATAGACATACCTGTGAAGACGAGAAATGGGAAGTTTGGTGTTTATAGAGTACCATTTAAGTGCTAGAGTAGGGTGCCGTGCCCTTCGGAGCTGGATGTTGGCCATTTTAGGGTATCCATATCTGTTCACTTTAGAAAATAACATGTTTTGTGCTTTTTGAGAATTTCTAAGTAATATACCTATAAGTACATGGATAAACATATTTCCCTCCTTTTTAGTAGCTGTGTGTTGTTATTTATTAAATGCTATCTTTGACAAAGTTACTTTTTGTTTCTGAGTTGATGAACTCATTTTATTTTTCTCTATTGAATGGAATCTGGCACATGGCCCAGCTCGCTACAGCTACTGGCAGTGACGTACACACTTGCACAAAACTGAACAAAGAATTGTAATTCCATTTTGAAGTCCTAGAATTCCAGGCACGTATGTTTCCAGTTAAGAATTCATTAATAGCCCAGCCTCTTACTGGAAGACCGGTGTCATGGCCCGGCCTTCAATGCCTTTCATATTGGCTCATTATAACTTGAATGGCAAGTTCAATGGAGCATTGACTGGGAGCATGTTCGTGGGAAAGGACAACAAGCACTTTCATCATCTGGTTTACTTCATTATCCAGTATCCTATGGCAATTTCCTTGGAATTTATTAACTCAATTACAGGCCAACGCAAGTTTGCATACTGTGTACAGTCTGCTGTCTTTCGTATTTGCTTATTCTGAAACGTTCTTTCCCCCCTCCTCGAGCCTGCTATCTGTATCCGTGATAGAAATCTATAATTTACATCATAATTACGCCGTACGAAGTGATAGAAATTGGATCAAGTTTAGAAGGTTCACGTCGGTTGAGAGAGATACATGTGTGTGTGTGTGTGTGTGTATGTGTGTGTGTGTGTGTGTGTGTGTACACTAGTCCTGAGGGACAGCATGTGATGTAGTGTTTGTTACTGTCCTTGTTGTTAGAGTGTTGTTAACTAGATAGGAAGTGATCTAACTCAGTGCATTAGATTATCTTCACTCAGAAGGAAAGTTGCCGAGGAAGTTGTTGGTAACTAATTAACTATAAAAGTCTTGTTTGTTATTGCAGCTGTTACTGTCATCTTAGTAGTACTGTATGGGGATGAACATTTTTGTTTCACTACAAAGACCAATGATTAAAGCCGTGAGCGTCCCATCCTGTCAGATGTTAGTGATATCAAGCATGGAAGGGAGGAAGAATAAGAGGACGTCCCCCATACATCCTGATCTGTTTGAGTAGAAGGAATGTGACTGTGGCTCTGATTGCTGCAGAGGAACACCACATAGTTAGATCACGTTGGATCCGTTGCATCTAAACAATGAGTTGGTGGATGCAGTAAAGACTCAGTGGTGCTCGACTGAAATACAAGTAGTAATAATAATAATAATAATAATAATAATAATAATAATAATAATAATAATGATGATAATGATAATGATAATGATAATAATAATAATAATAATAATGATAACAGCAGTTTTCTTAGTTTGCACAGCCAATAAATTTATATTTAAACTTAACCTGATATTTAGACTTCATGCTTAGGTCTGATTGACTATCTTACCAGAGTAAACCCTCTACATACACACACACACACACACACGCACACACACACACACACATGCATGCATGCAGTATGTAGTTACTATTATTATTGTGTTATTTTACAGCTGAAGACGCGAGCTGTGTCGGCCAAGACGATGACTATGGTTGAACCTATCCACTTGCTGTTGTTTGGTTCCAGCTCTGTGGTCTCCCATGGCGATGGTGTTATCAAGATGGACGACTGGTAAGTTATCTAGTCTTATTAGACCTGTCTGATCTAACGTATTGAAATTGGCTTCTCCTTGCCTCTTTAGTCTAACTAAATATTTTAATTTCCAGTCTTATACAATTAGTCTGTTTAGGGGCTCCTGTATTTGTCTAAGTGTAAAATCTCCTTATGTTTCTGCATCCTGACTTGAAATATAACCCGGCTCAGTAGCCAGAGGGCTTATCTCTACTTATATAGTTTTTCATGAAAGCCGAGCAGTAGGTCCAGGTGTGCATGGGGGGGGGGGGGGGGGGGAACTACACATGTGGTATTTGGAGTTATGCTTGTCAGGTTAGTTTACAGCTCCCATGCCCCAGCACAGAGTCAGTGTCCTATCTCGGCTTCCTCACTGGTCCAGGTCTTCAGTTGTGTCTGGTGGGTTGCATAGATGCAATTCTCAGATGCTTCCAGGCAATTGCTTTTCATTTCATGTATTGTGTACCAGCTGCAGTGTATGTGGTTTACTATTAGCTTTGAGTTCAGATGTTGGGGTAGTGACAGGCAATATTGTAACGCAATAATAGTGATGAAATTGTTCTGGCTTTGAGTAACACTATGATTTCATGTGGATTAATTCTGGGAAAATTAGCTTATGCAATTCTATTGTTAAACTTTCGACATCATTGCTTGAATCGTGACACTTTTAGCAGCTGATTGATACTAATTATCACTCCCCAGAATTGATGACATCTTGGATCGTTGCTGTGCATGATAATATTCTAGAACAATTCCACTCTTGCAGCAGGCATTGTTAAATAAAGTTCACACCTGGCTGTGGTTTATAAAACACTGAGAAATTTCTAAATATGTTTTTACAGAATAATTTATTCATTTTTATATATAAGTTAGACAGAGGCACCGAGGAAACTACCGGATTTAGAAATCCCGAAGGCCCTGAGCTGTAGCATCCCGAGCGAAGCGAGGGTGCTACTAGGGGCCTGAGGGTTTCCTAAATCCGGTAGTTTCCTTGGTGCCTCTGTCTAACTGATTTAGTCACTAAAAATAAAAATAAAAGCTAGCTAGGTGATACAGCCTGTTCCACCACTTCTCAGGCTAACTTATGGAGTCATTACTGGACTTTTTATCACCAGAAATTATGGACCTTTTAAACGGGGAAACGTCTGATAGCGAACAAACCTTAGTTACTGGTCAACCAGCTATTCAGCGGAACATTCTGTTCACGACTATAACTTGGAGCTGCTCACAGGAAAAACGAGGATGAGGTTATGAAGGCCAAGCTTAGTGCTATACCTTCTAAGACCATGGCTGACACAAAATACTGTGTCAATGTATGGCAACAATGGTGTGCACACATTTCTACGGAGTACGGATGAGAAGTTACACCCCTGAAAGAAATATTTACCCAAGAATTGTCCACCAAATTGTGCCTTTTCGTCTTCGAAGTAAGAAAACAAAACGGAGAGTTACTGCAGCAACTTCTGGTTACTCGTGTGGTACTAATAGCATGAATACTTTGCAATCTTCCAGCACAACTTTCACTTCTCCTTTTACTTTTAACTTCCAATCATGCTCAGTTACTATGAATATTATCTCAAATAAATAGGAATATCATCATTAGCTGTTGTAACTTATTTAATCAGTTTTAGCTACTCATCACTTTATTTTAATATCAGTATAAAAAAATAAAAATAATTCTTTGTTATATCCCTAAAATTTTGAATATTATACAAATGTGTCAGAATTGTCAAGTAGCTATTCCAAACAATAAAGAAGGTGGAGTGAGCTAGGGTACTAAATGTCACAAGCTAGGGTTCTAAATGCCACAGGGGAGGATAATAAATGCCAACAGGAAGGACCCCGCCAATGATTTCGGCGAGTTTAAGCGTCTGTGAAAAATCAAGAACCTACCGCGTAATTGAAAATTTTTGGAGCTAGTGACTAAGGCACAATTATACAGTAGTTATTAACAAAGACATTTCTATATTTTACACAGTAAGCTTGTCTTGAATGTATTGTATGGTTCCTCCTCAGGATTCCCCTCTCTATGAGGCATGAAGAAGCCGCCCTGCTGGGAGGTGTCCGGCAAGCTGTGGACAACATGTTGGTGAGGTTTGCTGCAGTGCCAGCGTTCCTGATGCGTCCTCCGCCCACTGATGAGATGCTACTGAACCTCATGACCTCTTTGGTCACCACTACCGCCATCCATGAGGTGGAGCAACCAGATCAGCCACACCCTCCTCTTTAGTAAGCCAATGAATAATATATAACTGCTACAATTTCTACTTGACTTTAGTTCACATCATAATTAGTATGGCCATACAGGTTTTATACAGAGGTAGGAGTGTCCTGATTCCCGTTTAGCTGCAGTTCCATCCCCCCACCCCCACCAACAATTTTGGTACAATTGCTACAGTTGAATTCTGTGAGTAGTGAGATTATGAAGTCATGCAAGTGACCAAACACTGATCAGTGTGAAGTAGTCACACTTTCATATAGGCGTGTGCATCAAAGTAGTGCTGGTTTATAAACGGATGGATGTGATCTTTGGTTCATGTATTTGCACTGCCCAAATATAGAGCTAATTGCAAAGTGTACTATTACTCATGGTATGGAGAAAATATATGCATCATTGGATGGAGTTATTCATAAGCTATGCATCTTCCACTATCTGTGTTTATTTATCCATCGTTTGTGTGTGTGCGTGTGTCTGTATGTATGTGTGTGTGTATGTGTGTGTGTGCTTTCTCACGTGTACCAGCTCCGGAGGTCCGGCTACTAACCGTGGTGGATACAGAGGAGGGTACGGTGGTGTTGGTGGTGGGGGGTTCAGGGGCGGGGCAGGCTACAGAGGCAGCTCCTTCAGAGGGCCCAGAGGAGCAGGTGGTGGATTCAGAGGAAGAGGTGGATCTTATGGAAGAGGATATGGTGGACAGGGAAACTACAGGGGAGGAGCATATGGTGGGCGTGGTGCTTTCAGAGGTGGGGGGTTCAATAGTAGAGGAGGAGGAGGAGGAGGCTTCAGAGGAGGTTATAAAGGAGGCTATTAGACCATCGTCCTGCCAACGTAATAACTTACATATATGTGTTCACAATGCTGATGAGTTCATTCAAGCACTAATAATTCAATGGTGTTTATTTTATCACGATTATTATAAGTATTGGTAAAAATGCCTAATACAAAGTCGTTAAAATATATATAGTGGTGATGATTTGGCTTCTGGCGTGTGTGTGTGTGTGTGTGTGTGATGAAATGTGACACTCAATTTCTAAGAAATATGCGCTCCTTGTTTACCTGTGAACTGTCACTATGGTAATGCATTCAGTTAGTTCAGTAGAAGTGCATGGACTCCGTATTGCCATGAAATTGTGTTGTTGTTGTTGTTGTTAATTAGTTTTGTCTGTATAGGGTCAAATGATGTTCAACTTGCAGTGGTTTGTTTACATGCATAAAATTTATAACTGTCTTCCAAAATTATTTGATAAACTAAAAATGATGCCAATGTAATTTTCCTGGAATGGCACACACACAGCTAGTGATTTCTCACCGTCTCATTATACCAACCCATTGCATGCCTGAGATCCAAACACTCACCGTTTCACTAATACCTGGTACAAATACTTCTCGTTAACCCTCAATGGAGGGTGAAATTACTCTTGTGGCCTTTGATGTGTAGCCGTGTGAGAGGGCGTGACTCTGTGTTTTAAGAGGACCTTGTCCTGAGAAGCCTGTGATTGTCTATTTCTGGGGAGGATCTGGCTTGAACAGAGCCCAGAGAATGCGGGGGCTGGGCTATTGGCAGTTCGCGAGCATGGGGTGGAATGAATTGCTGGTGAATTTTGCCGCATGATAATGGCTATTGATGTGTCATAAATTCCTCACAAGACTTGTTGTTATTCCTGGATACAGTTTAACAAATCACTGTGACTTGCCACATCCCATAGTTCCTCTCAAGAAAGTGTTGTTCTGTTTTTACCATTTCCGTCTCTCCATATATGGAGGTCTGTGAACACTATCACAAGCAACTCTTTCAAGCATGGCCATATGTCTGCTGGTGAAGATTACACTTGAACCAGACAGCTGCTGTGGATGCTCATGTCAGTAGTTATGAGACAGTTTGTTGTTTCAATCTTTTTGGTTGTTTTTTTTGAGTTTTTTTTTTGTTGTTGTTGGGTTGTTTTTTTGTTTGTTTGTTTGTTTTTTTTGCTTTTTTTAAAAAATAATTATTTTGCCAACCTATTATTGGCCTCAAATAACTGGTTGTGGTTTAAGTCTGTGTATCTGTGCGGTGTGTCTAAGTGCTCCATAGTCATGACTACATGTCCACTCCTGGCAGGTGTGGTTGCTGCTGTGCACATGTAGGGATGGGACCTCCCCTTTTCCTCCTCCCATGCCTAGGCAACCACTCACTGTGGCTGGCAGGAGTCATAATAATGAAGACTGGGGAGTAACTACAGAATCAGGAGGAGGGAGATTTTGTTGGAGTAGAACATGTATTATTATGGTTATTTAGCGTGTTTTGCAGAAGTTGTTGAAATGCATAGGAAAGCCAGTTTAAATATACATTAAGGCTTCTTGTTAGATTAATATCATTAAGTGAGTCTGCCCACAGCTTCATGGCAGACAAGACCTTGTTTTCCTTGCAGTTAGAGTTGATTCAGTAGCTGTTTATCAATGAGTGTTATTGCTGTTGCTATGGGAATGTGTTGGTTTAGTGGCCCCTACACCATCTCTGTGACGAGCAATTTGGTATGTTTACTAGGAAGAGAAAAAAGAAGCGTGTGTTACCAGCACAATGTCTTGTTAGTTCAGGAACCGGGGATCCAGTGAGCGTGTGTTACCAGCACAATGTCTTGTTAGTTCAGGAACCGGGGATCCAGTGAGCATGTGTTGCCAGCACAATGTCTTGTTAGTTCAGGAACCGGGGATCCAGTGAGCAGACAAGTGTAATACGGCATTAGTCCTGTAAGGCAACTAATAGAATGACTTGTAGAGATGATGGGACAGTCGGAGCTTGAAGACTAGCATCATCTCTTGTATGTATGTACACGTACCTATAGCTAATCGCACACAGTACTAGCAATCTGATGAGTTTGTAAAGTTTCATGACATTGAGTAAATTGGACACTTGTTGCTATGCTCTTGGCTGATTTACTGTCGTGAACCCATTTTGCAGATTTTGCGAATTAAATCATTATTATGATGTAACCACTTAAGGTCGGCTCCGTCATCCACATCGTACGATGTTAGTGAAGCTAAGTCACGAGAGAGGAGATGGTGTCAGGTGCAAGTGTTTGGGGGAATATTTTCTGTTATTCTTGAGTACACTATCTTTGTGATGTGTTAATTCCTCTAAAGAATCTGAGGAATCAGTCTGAACTAGAAGATCTTTGAAGCGAGAAGTTGCACAAATGCAATTTCAATTTCAAATGGACTTCTGTTGCAGTTTCCACCTCCTGCCTGCTTGGTTTAATAATCTATTTGTATTTAACAACCTTTGAAGTGGCTGGATTCTGATTAATTGAGTGCAGGGCCCTCTACAGCTTGTAGCAGTTCCTGTAGCTTCTATTTGATACCAGACAGCACCTCAGAACTCTGTATTTACATTTCCTTTTCAGAGCCGAGCTGGCCATGTTTGTCTTGTACTTTGACCTGTAATAGGAATCTGTTTCTGCTTCTGTTACATGATAAACTGCAAGTCTGTCATATTTTCATGATCCGCCATCTTTTCTGTTTCTGCCGCCACTCTCCCGGGAATTCCCGGTGGTCAAGTACAAGACCTACCTAATATTAATTATTCTTTATAAGGATTTATTGTAGTCTCAACATTGAAGCCTAACTGTGCAGTTATAGAACACACTAATTGCATTTGGTCATTTATTTATGTGTTTTTAACTGGATTTTTGTTTCAATGAAACGGCAAAGAAATGGTGCTGTTGTTTGTTTGTGTTTGTTTTTTGTTGTTATTGTTGTTTGTGTGTGTAGGCATGCATCCACCAACAAGCCATAGTTTTTTTGTTTGAAATAGTCAAAGAATTTTGAGTACTGCCACTTAATTTTTTTTATTTGTTTGTATCAATTCACTAAATCTCAGCAGAAATATGAATTCTTCTCTGTTGTATCAGCTGATACCGCTGGTTATGTTTATTGTAAGCTGTTAGTTGTTACCAGACTCAGTTACACACTTTTGAGTTACTCTAACTTGTATGTGTTGTAATATTAGTGCAGAGAGAGAGTGTGAATCCAATGAATGAGACCAACCCGTGGATGTTGATAATAATGACTCACTATAATTTCCAGCAGTATCATCACGCTGCCTATCACTCCTCTGCAGCTCATCAGTGTAGCAGCTTCAGCGCTGTCAATCTTAGCTAAAAACCTATCACAGTAGCATGCTAATAAATGTTGTCTCCTGGTGAGGCAGCAATTCTTCAAAATCACTCAGTATATTACTATTATAGCGCAGGTTTAGTATAGCGATGATTCAGAGAGAAGCTAGTGGATTATACCAACCTGCATGTGTGGGAATGAGTATGGACACAGTAACCCTGATGTACGATGAAATTCACACTCCTTCCTATCTCGTTAAGCATGTCCAAACGAACACTTTGAGGAATCTTTACCAGTGCACACAATAATAACCTAAAAGAGAGTTAATGTTGCATCTTACAAAGTGTTTTTCTGAACTCTCATTCATTCCATACATATCTAAAATGTGTTATTAATTATTAGATCCTAGTTGTGACCTGATTGGGTCGGTCTCTGTGATGGTCAATTAGGCAGACCCCATGCTGACTTCCTGAGAGTACTGTACCACTTCCTGTGGAGTACAGGATTGATTGAGTGAAATAATGACCACTCAGACTGGCAGCCAGACATGTATTAATTAACAAGCACCCAGACCAGTGATGGGTGAGGTGACACTTCCACCTGGAAGTGCCATACTACAAATTCTAAATTCATAGGTTCTTTTTACAAAATATATTCCTGTAGAGGATGACCTTTGTACTGCACCTGCATTCTTGTAGGCTATGAAGCCTGGGGGTATAATCGGTGTAGTGCTGACTGTGGCTGTTCACTGATAAGATGATGATTATTATGATGGTCAGGTGTGTACTCTAGCTACCAACATCCTTCAGTTGAAGCTTCTGACAAATGATAATATTGATGATAGTCTCCCCTGTCTTAGAGTTCATACTTCCTGTCATGTGGTACAGTAGTTTGTTGTTGTTGTTGATGTTGTTTCTTTGTGCTAGGGTTCTTGCCTTCTAATTATATAGTATCAATTATGTGTGCGGTCTCTATATTATTTGTGTTGTCCAGTATGTTGTTGTTGTTGTTGTTGTTGTTTTATAAGAATGGTCCATGAATTACAATTACCACCATTCTTGTAATATCCTAACCAAAACTAGTTTTTGATTCTATAGCTATCTTCTCTATAGCATAATTTTCTGGCCTTACTTTACTCATATAGATATCACCAGAGAAGTACACTGTGCATTGCAAATTCTACATGTGGTTTGGTGAGACTGATAGTTGAAGCCAATACAATAGTTACACATCAGAGTGCACACCACAGCAGCAATCCCTCCACCTCCACTCATAGGACAGCTTCATGTCGGAGTGGAGTGAGCATTTCCATCACATGCTCCTCCTGACTAGCTCTAATATATCTCACACTGATGCCATCTGACTAGCTCTACTATATCTCACACTGATGCCATCTGACTAGCTCTAATATATCTCACACTGATGCCATCTGACTAGCTCTAATATATCTCACACTGATGCCATCTGACTAGCTCTAATATATCTCACACTGATGCCATCTGACTAGCTCTAATATATCTCACACTGATGCCATCTGACTAGCTCTAATATATCTCACACTGATGCCATCTGACTAGCTCTAATATATCTCACACTGATGCCATCTCCGAGTTAGCTGCTGGCAGATGCGATTCGTTAGACTTAATTAATGGCCACCATTAGGAGCAAGTCATCCCACCTGATCTGAATTCCTTGTTTAGATTCAATTACCACACACACACACACACACACACACACACACACACACACACACACACACAGCTTGATGGGTAGCCATTTGGTCCAGGCACCGGTGTGTGGTGTGTGTGTGTGTGTGTGTTGATAATATATACCACATTAGCTGCAATGCTCGTTCTCTCTCTCTCTCTATGCTCATACTACATCCAGCTCTATTCAGTTAAAAAAAAATAGTTTTTTTGTTTTTGTTGTTGTTGTTGTTTAAAAAATAGTGGCAATAGGAGGGGGAGGGACATCCAGACAACACTGACTAAGCCATTGTATTGAGAGTAACTTCACCTGGTGTTTAGACAACTGTTTTGGACTGGGTCACATGATGTAGCATGTAACTTAATTCAAACAAAAATATTTTTAGTTGTCCACTTCTTCCTATAATAATTTGTGAACCACCATTTTACTCAGCCATATTGTCTCAGGGAAGAGGGAACCCCTGTAATAACAACTTTGTTGTTGTGGCGCAAATCTTTAAAAATGATATTTAATTAGCTGCCAACCAGACCACTTGTAAGGATTCTCAGTGACATAATAACTCTAGGAAAATTACCACTCATATAGCTTGCATACGCACATACATACATACATACATACATACACACACACATACATACACACATGCATGCATGCACAAATAAAATGTATATTCATGGAAGAATGGTTTTCAGCGAACGGTTTGTGCGGTATATTTTAAATATGAAATGTAGAATAGGATGTGAGGCCATCAATTTGTGGACTTGCCTCAGGATATTCTCATTTTCTTTTGGGTCAGAGTAGAGTACTGTTCAGTGTGGGGCGATGCCTTGAGCTTAACGACTCGTGAACGGATGCACACATAAACTCACAAGTGGAGGTCACACACATACACACATACATACACACGTCAGAGCCAGACAGGACGACCTCCCAGAAAGGGTCTATATATGAAAGAGGAGAGCGCTACTCCCAGGTCATGACTCTATAAAAAACAAATACTTTCTTTCATCTGCCACAGATGGCATATACATACATGGAGTACCAATGTGACCCATTGGGGAGACACAAACTCAGTGTCCTAATTTCTCACATCCTTGGTGGTATTGAATGACTAAGGTTAGGTCAGATGGCGTGACTATATATATATATATATATATATAATGTATATTAGCAATTAGTTGAATCTATATTTATCAGGATAGGAATGGTACCATGTAGCATGTAATTATATAATACATAATGAATGAAAACTCGATGGGTATTTTTCTCTCTCTCTATTTGTAATTCCTAAAAAGGTTCTGGTGTTGGTTGAATCTGTTGTGTTAGCATTCCACAAGTCCAATCAGCATATACCAGAGCAGATTGAGGAGATGATCTGCTAGTGACCTTGCCAGGTCTTGGCTTCTGATGCTAAACTTCCTCTCATTGAAAATACATTTTATTTCCTACTTGTGTCTCATTAGTGCATTCTGGTCCACTACTTGAATGTCATTTCTGTCACATGAAAGAGAGTGTTGTGATACTGGCTAGAATTACATTTCTTTGTGCACCTTTACCAGAAAGTCACATCAAGCATCTCGGCCTTTGATGTTCTTCATGCTATTTGAAGGTTCATGTGCTTATACTAAATAGCTATAGGTCACTGAGGGTGGGTGTGGCAGTCATGCCTGCTTGCATTCTGGTGTCAGGCAATGTCAGGTCAATACGTGACCTTTCTTTCTTGAAAATGGTGAACTCTTTCATTTTCAAATAGCGGCTACTAGCTGTGATGTGTCATAGGTCAAATAATTAAATAGTTAGGTAAAAAAAAAATTTGGCAAGAGATAGTAATATTAGAGTATTCTTAATTAATTAGTATCAAAGTTTGTTGATGAGATATTTAAATATGTATCATTCTGCATTTAACTTAACTGTTATGACAAGTGAGAGTACTACTACTACTACTACTGCTACTACTACTACTACTAATAATAATAATAATAATAATGATAAGAATAGTAATAATAACAATAAGATGGAGGAAGAGGTGAAGTTATATTAATTTTGTTTTTGATACCCTAGAACACGGAAATGTGCTTGCCATTGATTACATGTAGTCCAGGAAAGACGGACTAAATTAACTCTGGCATCAAGTACCTGGTGGTTCTGGTGACGACAAACAAGTCATCTGAGAATGTATGGGACTCGATAAGTTATTGTGGGAGAACGTGTACTGAATTCAGGAGCTACTCAGAAGCTTGAAATGTAGAGTTATAATGAACACGGCATTGCCCAACCTTTTTAGGTATAAGAGCTTCTTTTGGTCAAAATAAAATAATATATTTTTTTATATCCTCTTCTGCGCCATACGCACACACACACACACACAGATAAGACTAGTCGGATGCTGTTGTTGTAAAAGGTTACAACTAAAATAACTATTGTTAGACTTAGTCTGTCTGCTCACCTTCAAAGTAAGTAGTACGAAGAGTTCCTACCATATTAGCAGATAGAGGGTGAGTGAGGAAAGGTTTGAAGATGGGCCAATGGAAATGCTGTTCTTGCATCTAGGTCAGAGTACACTCATCAGTGAGTTAGGTGGGTGTGATCAAAGTGCAGGTCACAGGCTGGTTTACAAGGGGACAGGTACACATGTGGACAGATTAAATAAATAATTCAACCTTTCTGTTCTAAAAATCTTTCCAATTCATTTGATTGCATGTCTTAACTTTGTTGTTTTCAATTGAGGCATCCACTTCTAACAGATTCATTGCACGATATGTTCCGTTTAAATTTAAACTGATTCATAATGAATACACTTAGTTCTGCCATTCACACACTAATGATAGCCATTGTAAATGGTTTAAATGTTTGTGAATTTTATTTTTTTTAAATTATGACAAGTGAAACTTACAATACATGAACTATTGTCTAGTATGTGTATCTAGTCACAGAGTGTTCTACTACTAAATATACTTATAGGTTTGATTTGTAGAGTAGCATGGATATTAAACGTAGCGATGAATACTCAATTGGTTTACTTGTTTGCACTTCATTATCAGATACCTCACAAAAATGTCGAATCAAAATAGTTTCTACATGAGAAAATTATAAAAGTTTTAAAGATCAGATGTGTTAAAGAATGCAGCTGGCCAGTTCCCTCATTTGGTTCTTAATGTCTGTAAATTGTAAGTTTTTGAAAAATATTGAGGAAATTGCTGAAATGACACGCCCTGGCAAAAATAGAATATCACTGTCAATCTGAACTACTGCCTCAAGTCAGCAATTCCTCTCGAATGGCCTCTTGTTTTTCTGCATATTTTCAGTAAACAACTTCCAAACAAACACAGGAACACCAGCACATGATGTTGTTTGTAGAAGGACTGAGTGGGCGTGTGTGCACACAAGTGAAGCCACACAACTGACGCCAGCTCTGTGGTTGTGACACGCGCACACACAAACATCACAATGCACCGCAGATCAGATCACCCAGTGCCAAAAAAGATGACGAGAGTGTGTATGAGCTATTTGATAAAATGAATGGAAAAGCTGATGAACAAATAGGGGAATCTTTAGGCCCTGCTGGTGACTAGATGTTTTAGCTAGCTCAAGAAAAAGAGACTTGCCAAGAATGTATTAATGTGCCAATCTTCTGTTACAGATGGACCGGATGCACGAATGCCAAGCCCCTGAGGTAGACTGTGGTTTAATACCAGTGCCCTTCTTCCTAATTGTCTACCTTCAATTCTCTCTCTCTCTCAATAGAATACTGCAATTCCCACAATTGGAAGAAATTATTTATAAAGTGTATGAAATACGCAATCAAGTCATTGGCCATGTAAAATGTCTGCTATCTTCACGACCATCTGTACCATGTAACTCACACCCCCACGGCGTTGGGTTGGCCTTATATCCACATCATTCACAAATTATAAACTGCCTCTCGGTTCAGAAGTCATAAGAATGATTTATGTATCTTGAAACTAATTCAATTTTGTTAGTCCCAGCACACAAAGTACAGTGGAAAAATATCTGCAAAAATGACTACAAACTAATTGTGAGCTATGTAAGACATTATGAGAAATATTAGTGTCCCATGTGTCTCTCCCGTATATGCACTCATGCTAATCAATGAGAAAATCGTGGATTTAGAGGTTTCTAACTGGTATGGGTGTCGTGGAGCACACATTCCTCTGCAAGTAGTCGGTGGGGAGGAAAGTGAGTTGGCTGAGCTGAGCGTGCTCATTAAGCCACTTGTGTAATAAATCAGTTACGCTTTTCCTGACTTTTGAGGATGTAGAAATAAACACAGGTTAGGGTATGTAATATTAATATGCCATCGTGACTACTTGAAAGGTGATCTGGTGGCTCACATGGTCTGCCCTATATATGTTTAAAAACACATTCATTGTCCCGTTTACCACACACCCGCAAAGTGTTTCCTGCATGACCTAACTAAACAAAAAACAAACAAATCATTTAATGACATACCAAGTGTGAAATAACTTATCAAGTCTAGGAGCTCCTTTGTGGTATAAGGACACAAATGACAAACCAACAATATTGTATGTAGCTTCATTTCCACGTCTGCTTCCTCCAATCCAATTCACACTTCCAAATGTGAAAGTGGAGACGATCATGTGTCGATTAACTTGAGGTATTCGGCTCGGTCTGCAGATATCGGAGGAAGTGAGCATGCCTAAATATGGTCACAGAACTGGCCATGGATCTGGAGTCTGCCTTGAAGACTTGATGTAATAGAATTGTGCAATTTAATAGGGCCTTCGAGACGGTCTCCAAAAATAGCCACAAGCATTCTGCTGTAATAGTAAATAATATAAACTCTAGTGGTGCAGAAAAATCAAATATGGAGTTTTAGTAGACAGTTGTAATTTACTAGAGTAAATCATGATATTTGTAGAATATTATAATTGTGAAGGCAATCAATGTCGACACTTGCAGTAGACATTCTGCTGTGTGAATGTATGGGCCATTTAGGGACAGTCTTACAGCTGGAGCATTCCAGGTGTATTTTGTACCTATGAGACCTGACTATGCCGTTTGCAGGACACAATGGTAGGGAGCAGCCTTTAGGAGAGACGTATGTGTCGAAGTATTAGCAGGCCATTCTTCATACAGGATATAAGGTCTTGAAGCAATTGTGCCTGAAGCAATTTATATTTTTGTGCTGTTATTATAACTGCTGTTAACACTTTAACATATTTTGTTGTCATTTTTTAAACATCATATTTGTTGTCAAGCTATCCACTTAAAATTCCATTCATTTAAGCTACATTGAAATCACTTAAAGACATTGGCTCGAGGCCACCATTGCCTGTGGCAGCGTCATGGGGGGCCAAACTGTCACCTGTACATGTATTCTGATGATACGTCACAATGCATTGTATACACATACAGCCACTTACTGTAACCATCAACACAGGAGCTGGTCAATCATTACCTGAACTTTACTAATTCAACTAAACTGGATTTTTTGGACTAGGAAATGTTTGTTTACATAGCCAAGTTGCTGGCAGAACACAGGTAAGCATCTGAACTGGCAGCTCCACAAATGCTGCAAGATGATTTAGTGAAAAAACAATAATATAATAAAAGGTCATTTAAAGGTCATCAGTGAGTGTATCTATCGCAACAAATATTAAAATTTTGATTTATTTTGAATAAAGTGCCGGAGAATATTGATAAGAGTTGAATGAACACACAAAGCAGAGAATCAAATACAAAACTAATGAAACTAATGAAAGGTCAGTGAGCAATGTGCTTGTGGTCTTTCCTTCTCCTCGGAGGGCTACTGGACCTCTTGGGACCCGTCTTCTTTTTTGCTGGAATTGAATCCAGCACATGATAAATGTTAGAGTCAATGGTACATTCTGGATATTGGCATCGTCGTCGTGGAGGCGGAGGAGGTGGAGTTTCAGAAGACAGTCTTATGGGTGAGCCTGGAGGGGAAGTGAATTCGGGCGTGTTGTATATGTGATCACGACTGGAGGACCTTCCGGCATACACTAATCTTGGAGGAGGAATAGGAGGAAGAGGGGCCGGAGTTGTAGGGGGAGGGGCAGTAGCAGTCGGCGGAAGAGGAGCGGGAATTCTGGGGGGAGGGGGAGGAGTAGCAGTCGGAGCGGGAGTTTTGGGGTGAGGAACTTCGAGGACATGATACACACTAGTGTCTTTCTTCTGCTGATTATCCTTGCTAGAAGATTTCTCTTCTACTAAGTTTCGCATGAATGATATGAATTGTTCTTTCTTAGCCACTTCATAACAATTCCTGCCAGTAATATCAACTTTGTCAGGCTGAGCTCCAAGCTTCAGCAAGACTCGTGCTGCATCTCGATTGCCTTTCTGTGCAGCAATGTGCAAGGGCGTGGCAAAGTTGAAGTCGGTGCTATTCACCTTGCCTCCAGCTCTTGCAAGAGCAGTTAAGGATTGTTCCAAGTGATCTATGGAGCTACTCCTGGGTACAGCATTGATGATGACCCAGTGTAGAGCTGTGAAGCCTCCCTTCAAGTCAGTGGCATTCACGTCTGCCCCTCTGGCTATGAGAGATTTGATGACTTCTTCTCTGGAATGCATGGCAGCATAGTGGAGGGCAGACATTTGGCTTCTGTCTGAAGAATTCACATCTACTCCAGAATCTACAAGTTGTTCCACTTTTTTTAAATCTCCTCTAGCACTTGCAGCAAGAAGAGCTTTCTGCTCTTGGATCTTCTTGCTTTCAGCTTCCATTTTGGAACTTATCTTGGCAGGAGGCTTATTCTTGACTTGGGCGCCTTCCAAAATGCGGCGCCTCTGGATAGATCTCATTCTGCGCAGACTCGCAGATCTCGGATGGTAGCCTCTCTGAGAGCTCACCCTGCGTACGATGGGGTGGTGCTGCGGAACTGCAGGAGGCTCCGAGTCGCTATCGGAGGCCGTCTCTTGTTTGGGAATATCTGGAAGAAAGATTTCTGCCCTAATTTCAGCGCTAGACTTCGCGGGGAATTTAGGTACCCCATCTGCATCACCGTCAGAGTCTTGGCTTTGGTTGTTACCCATTTGTTTTTACGGAGACGAAGAGTATTCTGGCTCCAGTTGCTTGGACATAGAGATTTAATGGTGGTTTGCACTTTCTTTATATGTAAAGCTGTTCACGAGCATGCGCGAGTAGGATTGTCCTAAAATTATTGATAAAAATTTATGAAAACCTTCAACTTTCATTATGATAATTCTTTTAACTAGAACCTTTTCTTGAATAATTCTCATTATCAGTATTATGTTTTTAATATTTTATAAATTGAAATGAAATGCAAACATGAAAAAGAACAATAAATAAATGAAGATGGTTAAAAGTTAATGATGAACATGTCTGTGTGATTTCCTCTTCCTAGGAGGACTGGCTGATCTCTTAGAGACTGTCTTCTGTACAGGAATAGGTTCTAGAACATGATAAATGTTGGAGTCAATGGAGTATTCCGGATACTGACACCTACGTCTGGGAGGAGGAGGGGGTGGAGTCTCAGAGGAGAGTCTAGTGGGAGATTCAGGAGGAGAGTAAGGGACGCTGTAAATTGGTTCTTCTTGAGAAGACGTATGACCAGCAAACAGCAGTCTTGGAGGAGGGACAGCGACAGGAGGAAGTGGGGCAGGACCACATGGAGGTGGGGCTTCTAGTACGTGATACGTATGTTTTGATTTCTGTTGGCTGTCCTTATCTACGAGGTCTCTCATGTATTTTCTGAGCTGCTCAGTTTTGGCTACTTCGTAGCAGTTTCTGCCAGCGATGTCTACTTTGTCAGGCTGAGCTCCAAGCTTGAGCAGAACTCGCACTGCATCACGGTTGCCCCTCTGAGCAGCTATGTGCAGGGGAGTGGCAAAGTTGAAGTCGGTGCTGTTGACTTTACATCCAGCTCTTACCAGAGCAGTCAGAGATTCCTCCACATGGTTGACTGCAGAGGTGGTTCTGGGTGCAGCGTTCATAACAACCCAGTGTAGAGCTGTGAAGCCTCCCTTCAAGTCAGTGGCATTGACTTCCGCCCCTCTGGCTATGAGAGATTTGACGACTTCTTCTCTGGCATGCATGGCAGCATAGTGGAGGGCAGACATTTGTCTTCTGTCTGAAGAATTCACGTCCACTCCAAAATCCACCAGCTGCTCCACCTTCTTCAAGTCTCCCCTTGCACTGGCTGCAAGCAGTGTCTTCTGTTCTTGGAGTTTTTTATTCTGAACTTCCATTTTTGCTGACATTTTGGCTAGAGGCTTACTCTTAACTTGAGCGCCTTCCAGGATGCGGCGCCTCTGGATGGATCTCATTCTGCGCAGACTTGCAGAGCGTGGGTGATATCCTCTTTGAGAACTAGTCCTGCGAATCACTGGGCGGTGTTGGGCAGGAGTAGGATTAACATCAGTATCAGAAACTGTTTCTTGTCTCCTAGAGATCTCAGGGAGGAAAATCTCGGCTCTTATTTCAGCACTAGATTTGACTGGAAGATTAGTGTGCACTGAGGCACCTTCATGTCCTTGGCTGTGGTTGTTACCCATTAGCTATATAGTTTCGAAAGTACTCTGCGTTCAGTTGTTTTTTTAACCGCTTTGCTTCATCGGCTCGGAACGGACGCCGCTTTTATACCTACGTCGTGTACCTGTTGATTGCGCGCTTTCGTTCCACGCGCGCGCACCAGATGCGCGTTTAAGGACAACGCCCACTCATAATTAATTGCTGCTGCTCTCGAGGCCATCTTCGTTCTTACATATCATGTCGTGGACCCGGAAGAGCTAAAAAGGCAGAGTCTATCTAGTACATTAGTGGAAGCCAGATTTCCGGCGGGAGGAAGAATAGATAACCACGTTCAGGTTCTGGCAGAGGGTAAGTATAAATTACGTGGCTTCCATGCACAGTGTGTACATGGAATGCAATATAAATAGCACAAAAACAAAAAAAACTCAAAGCAATCTCATAAGTTTGGTGGAATAGTCTGACTGTTAGTTCCCTTGGATATATTCTCTCCCATTTGTGTTTTGCATGAACAACAACACGAAAGTCTAATAACACAGTGATTCAGACATGGCTGGGTTTATTCTAAGCATTGCATGAAGGAGCTGGTGAATACTACGGTAACAATGGAATAGTAGTTAGCTTAATTGGTTAACCCTCAGTGTGCATGTGCGAGAGGATTATTGTAGTAGTGCTGTCTGTCACCTCAATTGACCATTGAATTGTATAAACTTACCTCGAACAACAACTTAAGTTCATTTTAGTGCTACTTTTTTGGGGCTGATTTTTGCGAAAGTGTGACTTGGTCAGCTCTCTTCCCTCCCCCCTCCCCCAACCTTGTTGCTTCATTACTCTATCCTAATCTAGGAAATGATTTTGTAATAGCTAGCTAGTTTATATTAGCTATGAAGGATCGCACCTTCGTTGCTTCATTACTATTGGATGGAACTATGAATTGGTGTTTATAATTGATATGGAGCTTGGCTAACATTTGTGCTAAGACAACACTAGCTTTAAATGCATATGCGTGTATGTATATGTCAGAGTGTAGGGGTGTGTATGTATGTGCAAGTGGAACCACATGACCTTGATGGTTTAAGTGGGTTACATTTCTAATAAATTTCATAATGTCACATAGTTGGATTAAAAGGTCAGGGTGTCATCTTTATTGAGGCACAGGCATTTCTGGCTTCCTGTAAACATTAAAATTCATTTTTAAAGAAGTAGGTTTTGTCTGTTTGTGTTGGCCCAACAGGTCAGATGGTTAGTTGGCTTCCTTATGCTAATTTATTACTACGTTATTAATTGACCTGAAGACAGTTTAAGTGTTTCTAATGCACATGTGGAGTTATGCCATGGACGGGCAGAATGCAACATGGGTGTGGTCACATTGTGGGGATCTCTTTCTGCCGAGATGTATAACTGACTGTGTAGTCTGAGGCATTGATGTAATGTGAAGAAGTTTACTTTTAGAACTTTGTATTTGTGGAGGTGCTTGCATGTAGTCATGAGGTGAAGTGGCAGACGAGAGGGTGTACCTAGCCTAGGACGATTTCTAGGCAATGTCTATATTATTGCATTTACATACTTGATGTTTCCTTCAACCTCTTTGATTAAAATATTTCTGTTCTTATCTTTTCAGTTATAAAATATACTGAATTTACTGGAGGTATACTACAAACTATAATTTATATTTAATATATAATACATACACAATTATTTTTTAGGGAGTAAAATTTCAAGTGTACAAATTGACTGAGTGATATTGCACTTTCCATTTGGTATAGTACAGCTGAGAGATTAAAAACAAAAAACAAAACAAAAAAAACCCTGCTAACTGAGCAGAACTTGGCATGACTAAAGAATTGCCATTGAAGGTTTTAAAAAGATATGACTAATTCTAACAGAATAATTACTGGATCATGCTTTAGAGTTACTTCAATGGTCACTTTGTTGTTGTTATTGCAGTTGATTAAAGCAATTAAATTGGCACTTCTTTGGGGAGGGGGGGGGGGGGGATTTTTTGCTTAGGGTGGAAAAATCCCTTCCCCTGGTTATACTACTACAAAACCAATGGGAAGCAATTTTTATATTGTAATGTGCATGTGTGTGGGTGGGTGGGTTTGTGTGTTTACAGAACTGTTGACCCATCATTTTTTTCTTTATTTCACTCCTAGGCTTATTACTGGTAGTAAATTTTTTGGCAGTTGATCTCATTCGAAGAATAACTCAAAAAGCAGGGTGTGTCCACGTATGCTAGCCAGCTCTGGAATACTCATCTTCACACCCGGTTAGCTTCTGCTTCTGATCTTATTAAAAGAAAGACATTTCTTAGAAAGTGGTTCAGGCATTGAAGCTGTTCTTCCTGCACTGACTCAATGTCTCTACATTTACATACTCTGACATGTTCTGAGAAGAACTGACTCACTGTTGGGTCTACTCTGCATCCATAAGTTTCACAGTACTAGTTGTTAGAGAGAGTTAACAGCCTGAAACACATATAAATACTGCATCATCTTATAGTCGTGACTTGATAGTTGTCACACTAAAGCAAAAGATGACACTACATGCTATATATATATATACACACATATTATGTATAACAATAAAATCTAATTATCCCTGCCTAGATAATTGTAACAGTAAATAAATGCTACAATCAGCCCTGTTGACAGTTTCATCCATAAGTTTCGCTGTACTGGTTTGAGAGAGTTGGCCACCCACAGCGGTTAGTCCTCTCTCCTTTCACTCTCTGGTCTGGTGCTTAACTTATACCACAACAGTTAGGTATAATTTTTTCCTTCCTGTCACAAGATACTCTATTGACTGGGAATTGCCTTGAGTATTGATTCCTTTTATAGAATTACATGTTTTGAACAACGTGATATATTTATTTACTTTAATGTTAGCTAATTCCCCCACCCCCTCCCCACCCATATATACATAATATTGTAAAGTAAATTTAAACTCTTTATTGTTACCTAGCGGTAAGGCAATAAGTCTGCTTGTGGGTGGTCCACATGTCATTCTATAGCTGCACATGTTCTGGTATTGGTGCTGCCGGGGTAGGTGATGTGTGGATTAGTTCCAGTCTGTCAGTGATACCTGCCTTGCCTGTCTGTCAGTGATACCTACCTTGCCTGTCTGTCCTCATGTCTGCATGCATCTACTACCACTGGTAGCTTGTAGTGTCGTCTTTCTTCCTTGGGTGGTAACTCTCAAGCCATAACTAACTATATGGAGCAGTATTTACAATCCTCTTTGTGTAAATGATGAAATTATTATGAAGCATACTTGTCCTGCTATACTTCAATGAAATGTCATGAGAGGTGTTTGAGTTATTATTATCACACTGACAAACATACTGGGTGTATGCTAACATAGGAATTTTTCCCACAGCTATAAATACAAGGAGAAGATATTGCAGTTGCCAAACAAACCTTGCTACAAATTTGCTTCCCTTTGTTTTATCCCTGGGAATAACTAGTGTAAATGTTTGTTGGTGTGAACTCAGTATTGTATATGGGATGGTTGCAGTAGGGTGTGGCTTGCAGAGATGATATATTTTAAATGTATGTTGTTGTGTCCCTCCCCTCCATCCTACCCCACTCAGTGTGGTAACAGAGATACTGCTCTTCAGTCTACTAACATTTGAACACTGTTTGAACCTGTTAGCTGGCAAAATGTCAATTGATTACACCCGGAGGGGGGGGGGGGGGTACTGGCAATAAAAACAAGTAAAGTCCCTCTTATGTCTCACCTGGTGGAGATGAGTGGGCAGGAGAGAGAAACATGTTCTTAACAACAAATGAAATAGAAGTGATCAATGCCAAGTGTCTTGCATTATCTCGATCCTAAGCATTCCTAATTAAAAAAAAAAGGATTAATAATTTGGGCACATTTTTGTGTGTAGTGTGTGTGCAGGTTATGTGTGAGTATTTGTTGTGTGCATTACCAGCGCTTAGCCAAATTAGGTAAAGATCATCATTGGTACGAGGTCAGGTTGCTTTCATTCTTTTCTTTTTTAACAGTCTGTTTTGTTCTATTTCATACAGCAAGAGTTAATACAATTAACTTATACCAGGTAGTTGGAGATTTTATTCCAACAAAATGGAAAAAAAATTTTTTTTGGATGATTCAACTGAACTTCCATCTAAAAAAAATTATCAGTTTCACTTAGGGAGTAAGGGATTGGGGAGTAAGGATGCTAAGTGTAGATGGACCAGTGCCCCCCACCTAAACTCATCTCTGCCTACCCTCCTCCTGCTCTAGGCTGTTACTATTGATGCATGCATGGCTACGGAGATCTTACATAATTCATGAGTAGAAAGGTATGACATGCGATGTCTGCAGGTTGCTTAGGCTCCAGCTAATGTACTTAACACTTCCTTTAGGAACTCCCCTTCACAGTGTAGTTGTTAAATGCTTTAATTCTGTCACTTCAGTGAGCTTCTAAACATGCTTCAATTATGCCGTTAAAAGTAGCATTTCTGCGTGCATTAAGTCATTAATGTTGGACTCGGTGTCCAGTTGCCAATGGCAACATAGGAGGTTAGCCAAGTGAAAGCAAAATATGAGGTGTCCATAATTTACTAAAGAAAATAATCTCTTCTTTTTTCCTACATAAAATTGCTATAATACCATGGTCAAGTCATGTTTCAACACAAGAAAGTGTGGTATTATTTGAGAATACTACGGCAGTGGAAAACTGCAATAATGATCTGATTGGTCACGGTGACATATCCTTGACCTAGCTGCACTCTATCCACTGGGCAATAAACGTGGCGAAGTGCTAGGGCAACACTAGTTAGCAACGGAATGAAAAGTATTAATAATCAGAGTAATGCAACAATTATCAACTTCTGACCCTTCTCTAAAAACATTTCTCAATGAAAGGAGTCTAATTTGGTTTGTTTCAGGCAGTACTACTCAAAACAGTATAAGGTAAAAATGTTGAGTTTGTTGGGTTGTCGTAGCTCAGTGGTTAGAGCACTGGTGGCTAAAGCCAGGGGTCCTGGGTTCGATTCCCCAGCGACAGCTGAGATTTTTCACATTTAACCGTTGCTTTTCCTAGACCCCTTTGATCGAGGAAGGTTTATTCTTGTTCATTCCAGAATAATATGATTTCTAGCATGAAAGTATAAATCAAATGTCATGGTTTCTTAACTGCAGAAATATATCTTAAGCTATTAACATATAATAGCACGAAAAACTGAGGCATTCACATTAATAGCACGAGTGGTGTGGTGAAACTTTCACTCGGCTTTGCCTCATGAAATTTTCCTCACGCCACTTGTGCTATTAATCCCAAATACCAGTTGTTTTTGTTCTTAGATTATATTCCATATATTATATATAAGTAAATATTTTTTCCACTACAATTTCCTATATGCCCCAATTTCATCATTGCGTCTTTTTTAGTTTAAAGTCACTTAGGAAGGCTCTGGTGAAGCCTAAACATTTGCTATTGATTACAACTAATATTTAACAGTAAATTTAAAGTTTTATATTGGAGCACAAGATGGTTTGGCCAGTTTTTATCGGCTATAAGCTTTCATCAGTTGTGTTGTTAAGTGCTCCTTTTTTTTTTTTTTTTTTTTTTTTTTCCTTCTTTATTTTGCAGCTTCTGCACATGCTCAGAAATGTTTGATGTGTGATCTGGGTGAAAGAGAGTGGGTAGTATGTGGACATCTACTATCCCTCTACTAATAAAGATACTGGAGGTAGAATTTAGGAGTGGGTGTGGTCACATGCATCACATGACTTGATCTACAAGTTAGTAGGGACTCAAAATATATCTGCAAGGCTTATAATTGCTTTTTTTCTCAGAATGTCATTCAATGCATTTACCTAAAGAATGGTAGTATCTATTCTGGTTATAAGTTAGCTATGTGGGTATCCACAATGTATTTTTTTTAATGCCGGCAAGTCACTAGTTAATACATATAGTCTTCTAATACTGTTACATGGCAAAAGTGTATTTAATAAGCAATTGCATTTGGCACCAACTCTGTAGTTAAAAGCTGAGAGACTTAGAAAAGATAATGCCTTGTGGAATGGTATTGTTATTAGTTCTGCTGCACCCACACAACCTCCTCTGTGTTTCCATGGAGTCCTACCTTGCTTTGCTGCCAATGCACCACTCAGATGGGGGTGGGGGGAGGGGGGGGGGCAGTTAATTAAAAAAAAGAAGTACATAATTGTTTTTATAAGTTGCCAGAGCGGCTTTCTTCTCTCTTGCTAGGATTCTGTGTTCTTTTGACAGTTCCTGCAATTAACCACACAAGTCTGCCAGCTTCTGCTGTACATTACACTATAGCTGGGGGCTGGTGGCAACATGCTCCCTGGATGGATAGGGGAACAAGAATTGTAAGGCCCACCTTACTCAGTTTGAGTTTATGTGGGTGGGTTAAAGCTCCTTGCTGGCATTCGTATAGCATTTGAACATAAGCTTGAGTTACTGCTGACTGAATACATTGTCATTAGTACCATCAGTGATTAGTAGGACGAGAGAGAGAGGGAGTGCATAAACCATTAGTAGAAGAGTCGTAAAGATTTAGACTAAACACATGAACTGAAGATGGTACACATCAGGATAACTGGTGTGAGGTAAAATTAGGAGTATATGTCTATTTTGAGGTTGTCGATGTAGCATAGCTGTAACGAGCGGTGTATAGTGGGTAGAAAGAACATACCAGAAGCACTGAGATACAGACTGTGATCAGTGACCTGACCTGTATGTGTGTGTGTGTGTGTGTGTGTGTGTGTGTGTGTGTGTGTGTGTGTGTTATGTTTGCAGGAGAATGCAAGGATTGTGCTACTGTGTTAGTGTAATTCCATGGAGGCTACTGGTGTGCACTTGGGTCTGTTATAGCACGCACACACACACACACAAGCACATGCACACACACACAAATACAAACATGCACACACATTGATTTTCTTACTGTTATTTCTTATAGACTAAAAGAGGCTGGATTTTTTTTTTTTTCCCCAGACACTTGCTGCTCAGAAGGCATAACTCTGGTTGCTGTCGGTTACGAGTTTGCACCAAAAGGTATGCACAAAGTTTTTTAAACTTGTCATCTGTGACGTAGAATAACTCTAACTCGGAGTCTAGATAATTGAATAGCAACTCAGAGTCTAGATAATTGAATAGCGCAATATCAGTTCTAAATATTCTATTATTACAAGGTTTCTAACCATCCCAAGATCAAAGCTATCTTGGTGTGGTTGCTATGGTATCTATGACATATCACACCTTTTTGTTGTTGATGTTTATAGTATCTATGACAACCATAGTGGACCAGTGTGTTCGAGATCCTGAGTGTCGGTGAGTGAAATTCTTTTCTACCTCCCTCCCTCCCTCCCTGACTGACTGATTGAAGATGAGCTAGTATGTGTCATAGTTCTTGTAATTTAAAAATAAATATTATTTTTTAGCCTAAATCTTCTTAGATTAAGCACATAGTCAATTGAGGTTGAGTAGCGTAAGTCTATTGGGTGGAGCTATTTTCACAGCTTTGGATGGAAATACCCAGAAAATGTAATACCATCTTGAGGCCACTGCACATTGGTGGTGGCAATTAGTCTGGTGGTGGAATTATTTGTGTGTTATGGGTACTGACTATGTCTAGAGGTTTCTAGCAACAACGAACACCAGCTATACTAGATGATAGCCGCAGTCTACCACTTAGTAATGTTTAAACTGGTCTGTGATATTTGCATGTCTGAAAGTCATGTAACAATGGACATATAATGTATTTTGTTTAAATGGGTGTGGTTTGTGTGGTAAAAATGCCACAATACTTGCTTTATGTGGAGGAAACACGTGGTATGCTCAAACTGTCCAATCAGATTGCCCTATTTGATGTGAATATATCTCATACCCACCTCCTAGGAGGTGAAAAGTAGACCGTCCATCGTCCAATCAAAAGTAGTTTTTGTGCATTTCCTATAGCCTAGAGCCATATGGGTACAAGTCCAGTCGGTTGGTTATGGGATTTACACTACCTTCAGGCCTTTGGCCCTCGGTTGTGTCAATCGCATACCAACCTCCATGTCATTGTGTAATCCATACTCAGTACTGTGGAGAGTAGGTAAATATAACTAATTTTTAGTGAAATCATAGACCTATAGAAGCTAAAACAACAGGAACAACAGAATACCATAAGTAGTACAAAGTTCAGATATATTTCAGGCATCAATAATTGGGACATCATGAAGCTAATAACAGTTGTTATTCCTCATTATTAAAGGGAGACTAGAACTAGCTGACTAGCTAGTCATTGGAGTGCAACACTGCACTCTTTACACATCATTTTACTGCCACATGGTGAAAGACAAAGCAGTCTCAAGAACTACTTATATAAATGGTGTCCACCACAGGTGGGGTGTCTCATCAAGCAGTAGTGCACAGTTAAGTGCCATGTGTATTGTCAGCTATATTAATCATTATGTTTTACTACATATTTTCCTAGAGCTGCACTAGTGAGTACATTAAGGTGAGCTGGCTATAGCCCAGCAGAAGATAATAATGTGTAATGTTATTCAGTTCTGGTACATTTATTTATTTTTAATTTATTTTATTTTATTTTATTATTTTTAAAAAAATATTTATTCTATTTAATTTATTTTGATTGGTTACTATATATTTCTATATTCAGTAGTGAACAATTTTTTATATGAAATTGTCCTTATTAGCTGAGTTTTTGCCTTAGTGTCTACAAGATCTATTTTTAGAACACCATCTGTGCTTGGGTGCTGACATGAAACCACAAGGAACCATACAGAGCGGAGTCAGTAGAGTAATGGATGATGTCACTCCATCATTAGCTCTCATGGGGTTACTCCGGTTTCCTTTCTGGAGTCCTGAGTCTTATTTGGTGCCTGGTTAGCGTGTTCACTGGGGGGATCCCCCTGGTGTTTCTGCTGATGACATTTGGTATTGTCACACCTCTATAATTCATTACTAATAGATATAATATTCTGTGAATAGCTGTTATTTTTGGGCACAGATTTAGCAGTTTCACATGCAATGGATTCCACAGTCACTTGAATCATTTCTGTTAACTTTTATTGCAATGTTCATAATCGTACATAGCTACATACATAGTTTATTGAATATGTTCATTTATTGAATATGTTTCCTGCATCATTGAAGCATGACTGGAAGGCTGGGTTCACCTAGTGGCACGCGCCTATGTTCTTGTATTTATCAATAGACCTAGCTATTTGTGCTCACTAAATCGACATACGTATTTCAATAGTGCGGTGTTGACGCACTAACCATTGTACCTGCCGATAGTTGGTGCACCAGATATAGAGTCACTGGATGAGCACACTTGAATGCTATGTTTTCATACTTGTTTGTCCTAGTGGCTTGTGTCTGTACATGTGTTTGTGTGTCTATATTTATCTCTAATATCTATACACATCTTAATTTCACTAATTAGTTGCAATCTTCAGTTGCTAAGACAAACTTGGCTCTTAGTTGAGCAATATGGCTGGAGGTGTGGCTTAACAAGAACATTGCTTTCTTCCTTTTCTTCCAGCAATAAACTCGATTCATGTGTTCTGATGTTCATGTTTGCAAGTGATAATTAGCAGGAGTTCGTAATAGTGAGGTGATAATGGATGAGCTACCACACTTGCTGATATCCCGCCCACACACTGTTTATAGACGTTGGCACAAAAATGAATATTATGAAATAAACATCCATCAGCTGAGTTCCTCGATTGGTGATTGGTTTTGAAGGTTCACAGTAAGCGTTGATCAAAGTTACAGCAACTGTTGAATATTGATGACTGCAAAAGAGGCACGATCGCTGGGTGTATAATTACACTTCATTGGCTGGTTATTACAAGAGAGGCACGATCGCTGGGTGTATAATTACACTTCATTGGCTGGTTATTACAAGAGAGGCACGATCGCTGGGTGTATAATTACACTTCATTGGCTGGTTATTACAAGAGAGGCACAATCACTGGGTGTATAATTACACTTCATTGGCTGGTTATTACAAGAGAGGCACAATCACTGGGTGTATAATTACACTTCATTGGCTGGTTATTACAAGAGAGGCACGATCACTGGGTGTATAATTACACTTCATTGGCTGGTTATTACAAGAGAGGCACGATCACTGGGTGTATAATTACACTTCATTGGCTGGTTATTACAAGAGAGGCACGATCACTGGGTGTATAATTACACTTCATTGGCTGGTTATTACAAGAGAGGCACAATCACTGGGTGTAGATTACACTTCATTGGCTGGTTATTACAAGAGAGGCACAATCAAAGGGTGTATAATTACACTTCATTGGCTGGTTATTACAAGGAGGCACGATCACTGGGTGTATAAACACTTCATTGGCTGGTATTACAAGGAGGCACAATCACTGGGTGTATAATTACACTTAATTGGCTGGTTATACCAAGAGAGGCACAATCCACTGGGTGTATAATTACACTTCATTGGCTGGTTATTACAAGAGAGGCACGATCACTGGGTGTATAATTACTCATTGGATGGTATTACAAGAGGCACAATCACTGGGTGTATAAGCACTCTTATGGTTATTACAGAGAGGCACAATCACTGGGTGTATAATTACACTTCATTGGCTGGTTATTACAAGAGGCACGATCACTGGGTGTATAATTACACTTCATTGGCTGGTTATTACAAGAGAGGCACAATCACTGGGTGGCTGGTTATTACAAAAGAGGCACGATCACTGGGTGTATAATTACACTTCATTGGCTGGTTATTACAAGAGAGGCACGATCGCTGGGTGTATAATTACACTTCATTGGCTGGTTATTACAAGAGAGGCACAATCACTGGGTGTATAATTACACTTCATTGACTGGTTATTACAAGAGAGGCACAATCACTGGGTGTATAATTACACTTCATTGGCTGGTTATTACAAGAGAGGCACGATCACTGGGTGTATAATTACACTTCATTGGCTGGTTATTACAAGAGAGGCACGATCACTGGGTGTATAATTACACTTCATTGGCTGGTTATTACAAGAGAGGCACGATCACTGGGTGTATAATTACACTTCATTGGCTGGTTATTACAAGAGAGGCACAATCACTGGGTGTATAATTACACTTCATTGGCTGGTTATTACAAGAGAGGCACAATCACTGGGTGTATAATTACACTTCATTGGCTGGTTATTTTATGGAATACTCACGTGGTATGATATCTGTGGCTGGAGGCTATTTATGTAGTTTTTTTGTTTTGTTCTGTTTTTTAAGAGAATGTAAAGTTTTGAATTCCTGACTCTGTGAGCCAATCTAAATATTACAGTGAGATAAACTATATGAACCTATTGGTATGACAATATTGTAGCCTTCCAATATATTAATAATTACATGTGAAGCATTCAGACAGATAGCAGAGTTCAGCTCAGCTATGCCTTCTGTCAGTTTTTTTTCCTATTTTAGTGAATGTTTTGACTGACTATTTGCAGTCTGTAAACATAGAGAGCTCCAAATGTAAATATTAAATAACCAGACATGAACAACATTCTGGAACGTTCTCCAGAGGGGGTGTGGCAGTTGGCAAGCGAACTAACAAAACAAGACACTATAACTGATGTACATTATTCAAGCCAATGGATGTTATACGTATATATATATATATATATATATACATGTATGTAGTTGCACTTGTGGCTATATTAATAGATATTGTGTAAAGACCTAGCTGGCATGCAGAGCTAGACGTTTGCTTACTTTGTCAAATTTCATGCAAAATGCATTAATGCTGCCTTCAAATTTTATTTATTAGACATGCAAGTAACATCCCTCTTTATACTTTGAAGTGCAGTTAGGCTATTTGCTCATGATTTGAGCTGTAACACACCCCTATAGCTGTCATGTCACTCATACACACTCATTCAGTCTACATTACTAGTGATGTTGTATAGACTCCTTGTTTACTATGTTTGTTGGTACAATTTAATACTTTTTGCGGAACGTTTCGGCATAGCAGTATAATGGTTATTTTGAAAATTGGTGAACAAGACGTTTTGCATCCGTGGATGCTTCATCAGTTGTGGTACAAATTAAAGTTTAAATGCTGAAAAGAAAGCCTGGGGGATTAGCAATGCATCTGGAACCAGAAACAACTCGGTGTAAATGTTAAATGATTTCTAACTCTGGCCAATTTCTCTTCAGCTTTCTTTAATTTGTAACAAATTCTCAATCTGAGTGAGTGATAATTAGGTTACTAGTTAGTGAAAGATGTCGAGAACACACAATCTCCTCCTATATGATGGCATTCACCTGTGACAAGTCTGTGTATGTCTGAATGTTGTATTGGACTACAGCAATCATCACTGATCTCCCAGCATTGTGCAGGACTCCACTACTGATGGTCACATGTACACATATGGATGTCTGGTGATGCCTTCAAGTATGTGTGTTTACTGAGGGTTCCAGTCCAAGATGATGGAGTGTCTCCAGCTGTTTGCTCACTCTCTCTCACAGCTTGTTCTTGTCCTGCAAACTCCTGCAAGTTGTGATATGTAGTTGCAGGTGGTGGAGCGTGTGCAGTGAGTGGGTGGCCCCTAGTGATGGTATGGATGGGAGCTCCTGTAATCAGTGACTTGTTTAACTGGGACTATCAAATAGTTGGTGGTTGCTATCAACTTCATAGCAACACTAAAATGTCTCCAGTTTGTTATGAATGAAGGATGCATCCATCCATAGCATCTTGTCATAGTTGTGGTATTAGAATGGAATGGTATTGGAATCTATTGTCACAAGAATTTGGTTCCCTTTCTGATATTGATCAATGTCACATATTGAGTGTGTCCCTGTATTTTAGAGCCACAATTACTGTACTAATAGTACTGCATGTAAATTGCCCATTCAAAAATGTATGAGAAAATTGCTGTTCAGTTGAAATTGCACGGAGAAAGTGAAATAGTGCGTAACTATGTGAGGGTATGGGTATGAGAGCATGCGTGCAGCTTTAGCAGTGGAAACGTACAGTTCAAGTAGTTAGTAGTTGGAGACTATTGCATCCTTAGTGCAGACATTCTAATCGCATTAAACGGAATTAGCTTAGTAGATTTGGAGGTTTGAAGCAGTCAGAGAGATAGTGAGTGAACCATACAGTGTAGCTACAGTGCAAATGATTTAAAAAATAGCTGGCCTACTATTAGCGAGTGATAGCATGGGTAACTTGTGCTGTTAATAGCACAAGGTAAAGCAATTGGAATAGCACAAGGTAAAGCAATTGGAATAGCACAAGGTAAAGCAATTGGAATAGCACAAGGTAAAGCCGAGTGCTATTTCAATCGGTGTTACTTGTACTGTTAATCCCAAGTAGCATGTAACAAGTAGGACAGGTCAGCTGAAATGCTTGCTATCAAACTGAATTTGTATGTTGATTTGTTCACTGATATAATTTAATTAAAAACTATCTTTTTACTCTGTATTGGTGTTTTGAAGGAAATGAGATATCCTGATGCTGCTGTAATCACACATTGGCCTTTCTAGTTCACACCTAGTCTTTCTAAATAGTTTTGAGTTAGTTGTTTCTCTTTGTGTGTGTGAGCAAATTCAGTCTTATCAATCAGAATGTCTAGTAAGTATTTCATCTTGCCCTTATTTATCATTTAACAATGACTATTTACTCCTCTGTCTCCTTGTGTATGTTTACTACCAATTTAATGTGGAGTGTGAGCTGACTAGGTTGACCTGGCTGCCATCACTCTACTATAACGTCAGTCGTTAAAATGTGAACTTGCTGCCAACTCAGACTTGCATTCTTTACTCTCCATTGGTTGATTAGCTGCTGGCTATCTGTCTGTCCAGCACACACTACAAGTGGGAGGTGTTGTGTAACCATAGTTATAGGGCGAGTGTGAGGTTAGTGGGTGTGTGCTCCTGATGGTTGCCAAGCAGCGGTGAACATGAAAGGACACAATGTTTGTGTGAAACATTGTTCTTCACGTGATCCAGAGACGTTCAGAATGTGCGTGTGTGTGTGTGTAGATGTGTCATTCTCTTCAATGAAAGGAAACCGATCTTTTACTAAGTGATTTATTATTGAATTGGGCACTACCTAAGTCTTTGATGGCATACATACATACATACATACATACATACATACATGCATACATACATACATACATACATACATAGAGTATTTCCTCATCATGTGAGTGTTTAGTATGTCCCATATTGAATGCTGCATATTGACACCTATGTGTAGTTTGGACAAAACTTTAGAAGTATGACTGAGTTACTTCTGAATGTTTACTGTGGGGTTTAAGTTGACTTTTCTTTAAGCGTGGTAGACTGCCACCAGAGTCCATTATTATATCCCCTGTCTCTTGATCGTTTAACTAATAGCTTCTCCTAACCACCCAGGGGCGTCCAGGAAGTTACAGATGCAATAATTTAGTTATACAATGATGCAGGTGAACATAAGGTGAGACTGACTAAAGGGAGTGGACCAAGTAACGCAATATATATAGCCAGTCCACCCACGTGTGATACATAAATAAAATGTGCTACACTACACACGCTCAATAAGCACGTGTGAATAGAACACGCTCAATAAATGGGTGAATAGAATGTTCTAAAACAAGTTATAGTGTCAAGTGTACCAATAACAAATTGTCAGTTCATTCAGTGGGCGGTGTCCCACATTTACTTTGAAGAAAAAAAATCCAATGTACATTAAACCGCTTACACTCATCTTACAATATAGCTAGGGATGACATTACTTACTTTGTACTGTCCGTGATCGTGTGCATGTGGACCTGACACCTACTTCTCCTCTAGTTACAACTGGTGACCTCACACAACTGACACCAAAGATGCACGTGCCACTAGTTAATCACCAGGTGTGGGTACAAACAATCAATTAGCTATACAATTGAGAAGTCTTTACAAGAGTGTTTGTGTACTGAGTGCCATGGCAACCAGTTTGTTTGACACGCTCACTGAATCTTGGCATGCCCTCATCAGCTATAGTGGTATGAGCAGCAGCTCTCAGACGTGAGCCAGGACTAGGAGTGGAGTGTGTTCCAGCAACAATGGCAGCTTGCCAGTGGGCTCTCTTCTGCCATAAAGACTGTGTAATACTTTGTATCTCTAATATATTATAGAAAGAGAGGAGAACAGCAGAGAGAAAAGAGTGATAATAATAATAATAACAAAGTACAAAATGACATACGTACGTCCAAACATATAAACAAATATCCCCGATTTTCAATTGAGTTACCCCTGATAGTGTCCCGCTCGCTTCGCTCACTCACCAATAATAATAGTAATAGTAATAATAATAGTAGTAATAGTAATAATAATAGTAATAATAATAGTAATAGTAATAATAATAGTAATAATAATAGTAATAGTAATAATAATAAGAGATAGCATATTTAAAGAGGAGGGGCTATAATGTTGTCGAGAGGGGAGGGAGAGGTCAGCAGCTTGTTATAAATAGGGAATGTTAACAAACAAGGGAGCAAATAGCTATTTCATACAATACAGTTGAATTTAGCGCACAGGACAGACAACAACAACAACAAACTGTTGTGCCAGCTGTGTTCAGACATCAAGGCTTACCTATTCATAATTTGCATGTCGCATATAAACCCTCACTTAGGTGGGTTAGGTTTCAATCTCACTGCAAAAGGCTAAAAAGTTATTAACAGTGATAACAGGTTTAGCTTTTTAAAAAGTGAACGAGGGGAAGATGAGCCTTTTGATATAAGAACAAAGCCTCCTCCTCCTCCTCCCTTCCGTTCTTCCGTGTGTCTCCCCACTTCACTCCAGGATATTGTTCATGTCGGGTTATCTACATTAATTATGTTTATGTGTACAAATATTATCATCAAAACATAAATAACATAATTTATTACAGAACACAACATGTGACCAGGGAACCAGTTGTTGTAAGTGTGTGTGTGTGTGTGTGTGTTGGTGAAGAGTGTGAGGATTCAGCACACATGCAGGATATATTTTAGAGTCAGCTGGGGTAGTGAGGTTGAATATTGCTCCGTAAGAATGGCTTCACTGGTTATTGAGGTATCCTAGTAGCTGAGTCATCCATTCAGACATTCATTCATTTCATTGATTGATTGATTGTTATTGGAGTATATACATGTGCTGGAAATAATGCAGGGGGGGGGATGGGCAGTTGGGGAATACAACCAATAAAAATAACTACAGGAGGGAAAATAATCTAGTAAAAAAGGACTGGCAGATAAGTATGTAGTAGTTAGTGCTAGGTTTGTTCCTGTGACTTTTTAAATTTTTTATTTGCTTATTTTTTTACCAAAGTGTCATATTCCTGCAACACTTTTTCTATCATCACAACTTTGACAGTATGTCACTCTAACCTACTGGCATTCTAGTTCCTAAGTTGCACAATACACACAAGAGAGAGAGAGAGAGAAAACTAACCAACAAACCCAAAACAAACAAACAACAATTGTTCAAAATTAAATGTTTTGTTCTCATTAGCTCTGTCGTACATTCAATGAGAAACTAGTTTTTTGTGATGTGTCTACAACAACCATTCCACACTGCTATTGTTATGTTAGCAAGGATGTCCTCAATGTATCAGGAGATGGTTTCTATGGCATTTCACTCCGATAGCAGTAGTTAAAATTATTTAAATATGAATGCCAAAATTGACTCCCAGATACGATCAGAAAAAATAAATAAAATGTATTATTTTGAAACTATTTTTTGTCAGCTTTAGGAATAATAAATGTCATTTTTAAGAGAAGTCTCATTCTTTCTTCCAATCAACAGGATACAGGGTGTATATGTAATTCAACACTACCTCACTTGTGTGACTTCAGTGTTTTCTATGAGTAGAGACAGTGTTCTCCTGGCTAGCTATCTGTCAGTGTTGTAGTCTCCTTGTCTGTCTTTACATACTTCACATTTAGTTCAGGGACTCCAGCAATGTTTGCTGGAAGTGTCTGATCTTGACCCACAAACACTATTGCATGGTCTGGAAAGCTCCATATATAGAACAACTATTAGTAAGAATGACAGTAGATGACGGTGTATGATACAGTGATGACGGTGGATGAATAATGGTGACATATTGTCGTAGTCAGTGACGAAGACAGATGTAAGAGTTTTAACTGCACTATTTCAAAGTCTTCAGATGCCCCCCAACAAGTCTCAATATCTGTAACTAATTCTGTCACTAGTAGACTACTTGTCTGTGCCTCTATTATTGCATCATTTAAACTCACTAATTTCCCGCTTTCACTTTACCCTGCTTCAATAACTGCATTTTATAACAAAATTACAAAGAGTTTGTCCCCAGATTATTACTATGGAGAAATAAAATTATTTATGCTACTTCATTTATTATTGTTTTATCATTTTGTTTGTTGTTTGTGTTTATTAGGTTGTTTGTGGGAGGTCACTCAGCTGGCAGTCATTTGAGTGCATGTGTGATGTTCACTGATTGGTCAGAGTACGGAGTGAAGAAGGAACAGCCATTGTCTTCAGCTGGCGGTCATTTGAGTGCATGTGTGATGTTCACTGATTGGTCAGAGTACGGAGTGAAGAAGGAACAGCCATTGTCTTCAGCTGGCGGTCATTTGAGTGCATGTGTGATGTTCACTGATTGGTCAGAGTACGGAGTGAAGAAGGAACAGCCATTGTCTTCAGCTGGCGGTCATTTGAGTGCATGTGTGATGTTCACTGATTGGTCAGAGTACGGAGTGAAGAAGGAACAGCCATTGTCTTCAGCTGGCGGTCATTTGAGTGCATGTGTGATGTTCACTGATTGGTCAGAGTACGGAGTGAAGAAGGAACAGCCATTGTCTTCAGCTGGCGGTCATTTGAGTGCATGTGTGATGTTCACTGATTGGTCAGAGTACGGAGTGAAGAAGGAACAGCCATTGTCTGGAGCTGTTCTGTTGAGTGGAATTTATGACTTGCAACCATTACTAACAACTTCAGTCAACGAACCTCTCAATCTAACCCAGTAAGTGTAAACTCCGCCCCTTTCACATGCATAGCTATATATGACTGCATGTACTATTTTTTTGAGCCTTGGTTTATGGAATCTGTGAGTGTTTATTATGAACACCTATAGCTAGTTATCAGGCACTATTTTTGGCTCAATTAATGTTCTTTGAGACACTCAAGCAATGTTACTCTTTTTATATTGTCTTGCATGCATGTGACATGTATGATCCAGTGAAGAGGTGGCATTGTTCAGTCCCCAGAAGAACATGGACTTGATACAGTCTAGACTGGCTCCATCATTTCCATGCCTAGTGGCGTATGGCGGAGGAGAGTCAGATGAGTTCCAGCGGCAGTCTCGCCAGTTTCATGAGGTAAGTCTAGTCTCTTACACACCATGACCTGAACTAATTAACACATGCTTCAATGTAGGGGCTGCTATCAGTGGGCGTGGCTTTCCTATGGATCAGGTTAGTATGGAGTAGCAACATGTTGAAGTTGACACATGTGCGCGTGTTGATCTGACACTTGTATATCATGCACGAAATGTGAGGGAACCAGATATTGGCTGGTAGCTAGTCTTTGGGTTTTTAGAGCTACACAAGAAAGCCTTATTATTATTATTATTTTTTTTTTTTAGATACCTGTCCGAGACAATTTAATACTGTGAAACCCTTTACCATGAGCTTATCTAAGCTTATGACTTGAAGTTGTTGATCACCCTGAAGGTCACTGTGAATACTCATTATTTTGTCTCATTGCATATTGAATAGTCATATCGGATCAAGTCTTCTATCCTGCCCTCTACTATAATTATTATGTCTTCTATCCTACAATCGAGATAACCCTATACTATGTCATTGTATAATTTTTACTGAATAGCAAATTGACTAGCTACTACAACTTCAGCTGGAATTGAATAAGCTCAATGCACTTATAGCTGCAGAGTTTGGATTGACAACCTGCAGATTGTGGCAGGGCTAATCCAAGGAGATTCACTAAAGCCTGAGAGACGAAGGAAGAAAAGGTTATTATTATTACTTACTGTATCTAGCTGTATAAGAGTAGCTTGCTTTTTAGTGCAGATGGACTATGACCTTGTGGTCATTGTGATGGATGGATTAACCCCACCTAGTTCTCATCATCAAAGTAGAGAGTTCGTATCATGTGCTGACAGTTTAGTCATTGGATTTGGTCTTACTAGCAGTGATGTTTACACACAGTTGTATTTGTAATACTAATCATTATACCCTAAGTTTAGCAACTTAGCTGACTATAGATTCATCACCTACACTTAACTACAGCACATAGACGGATGAGCAGCTTTCAGTTGTCTGCAGATATTTGACAATATTGTTTGATTAGCTAGGTTATTGGTTTTATGTGATTAAAAAAATTTATGCATATTTTTACTTTTACCCGCTTTATTATTCTATTTACATGACAGATACTCCTGGAAATTCATAATAAAAATTCTGGAGTATAATATATATTAGTTAATTAATATCAATGAAAGAGTTGCCAGAATGCATGCAATAAGTGATCATATTTATGAAGTGATGGTTAAAAGTTAATGATGAACGTGTCTGTGTGACTTCCTCTTTCTAGGAGGACTGGCTGATCTCTTAGAGACTGTCTTCTGTACAGGAATAGGTTCTAGCACATGGTAAATGTTGGAGTCAATGGAGTATTCCGGATACTGACACCTACGTCTGGGAGGAGGAGGGGGTGGAGTCTCAGAGGAGAGTCTAGTGGGAGATTCAGGAGGAGAGTAAGGGACGCTGTAGATTGGTTCTTCTTGAGAAGATGTACAACCAGCAAACAGCAGTCTTGGAGGAGGGATAGCGACAGGAGGAAGAGGGGCAGGACCACATGGGGGTGGGGCTTCTAGTACGTAATATGTATGGTGGTTTTTCATGTCTACGAGGTCTCTCATGTATTTTCTGAGCTGCTCAGTTTTGGCTACTTCGTAGCAGTTTTTGCCAGCGATGTCTACTTTGTCAGGCTGAGCTCCAAGCTTGAGCAGAACTCGCACTGCATCACGGTTGCCCCTCTGAGCAGCTATGTGCAGGGGAGTGGCAAAGTTGAAGTCGGTGCTGTTGACTTTACATCCAGCTCTTACCAGAGCAGTCAGAGATTCCTCCACATGGTTGACTGCAGAGGTGGTTCTGGGTGCAGCGTTCATAACAACCCAGTGTAGAGCTGTGAAGCCTCCCTTCAAGTCAGTGGCATTGACTTCCGCCCCTCTGGCTATGAGAGATTTGATGACTTCTTCTCTGGCATGCATGGCAGCATAGTGGAGGGCAGACATTTGTCTTCTGTCTGAAGAATTCACGTCTACTCCAAAATCCACCAGCTGCTCCACCTTCTTCAAGTCTCCCCTTGCACTGGCTGCAAGCAGTGTCTTCTGTTCTTGGAGTTTCTTATTCTGAGCTTCCATTTTTGCTGACATTTTGGCTAGAGGCTTACTCTTAACTTGAGCGCCTTCCAGGATGCGGCGTCTCTGGATAGATCTCATTCTGCGCAGACTTGCAGAGCGTGGGTGATATCCTCTTTGAGAACTAGTCCTGCGAATCACTGAGCGGTGTTGGGCAGGAGGAGGACTAGCATCAGTATCAGAAACTGTTTCTTGTCTCTTAGAGATCTCAGGGAGGAAAATCTCGGCCCTTATTTCAGCACTAGATTTAACTGGAAGATTAGTGTGCACCGAGGCACCTTCATGTCCTTGGCTGTGGTTATTACCCATCTCTTACAAAAATTTCAAGCACCCAGTTCTCCGTTTTATCGTTTCGTAACTGGTCCGCTCCCCAAAAGTTGTCGCTCTTTTATACTGTGGATGGTGCCCGCGTTTTCGGCGCGCAGGAGGGCGGGTGCGCGTGTAAGGACACCGCCCCCCCCCCCCCCGCCCACTGAAATAATTGCAGCAAGAATTAAATACATGCGTACACCCCCCCGACCATATGAGTCGATCGTCATGGATCCGGAAGAGCTAGAAAGGCAGTATACTCCTAGTAAGTGGAATACCAGGTTTCCGGAGGGAGGAATAGTAGAAAACCACGTTCAGGTTCAGGCAGAGGGTGAGTGCCTAATACTAAAGTGAATAATAGATGAGATGCATCTTCCGTGCACAGTGCATACGACACACACGTGGTTTAATAATAATAAAGTAAAGAAAATAAAGGGTACAGAAAGCACTCCAGTGGTGTAAGAAGATGTTATGGAGGGGCTCCAAGGGCATGTGTTTAAAAGTGTTCATGTGAGGAATAGCCATTGTGCCGTAAAGTTAGAGGGGGGTGGGGCACTCCAGCCCCAGGAGCTCCCCTCCCCCCTAGACTATACCTAAACCCTTTGGGAGCTAATAGTTAGACGATTCCACCAACCCATGAGAGTGCAGTGGCATAGGAATTGGTAAGGTCTGCATAGGTACTAGCTTTCCCCTATTGTCACGTCGTAGTCACGTGAGCAAATAAGTTTTAGCTGTCACAGGCTTCTTCTGAAACAATATAGAATTTAAAATGTTTGGCTGTCACCGGGGATCGAACCAAGGAGCCTGTGAAAGAGAAGAATACATCTAACGAGTAAAAGAAGGCTCACACAGAAAGAGCCCAGTTTATATAGTTTTAAGCTAGTGTATAGTAGCACTGAAGGTTATGTATGTATTGTGTATCATAGTGTGTGTATGTATATGTCAGAGTGTAGAGGTGTATGTGTGTGTGTGCATGTGGAATCACATGACCTTGTTTGTTTAGGTGGGTTACATTTCTAATAGATTTCATAATGCAACATAGTTGGATTAAAGGTCAGGGTGTCATCTTTATGGAGTCAAAGACATTTCTGGCTTCCTGAAATTCATTTTTAAAGAAGTAGGTTATGTTTAGTCTGTGTGTGTTGGTCCAACAGGTCAGATGGTTAGTTGGCTTCCTTATGCTAATTATCACTACGTTATTAATTGACCTGAAGACAGTGTAAGTGTTTCTGTAGTAATAATGCACATGTGGAGCTATGCCATGGACAGGCAGAATGCAATATGGGGTGTGGTCACATTGTGTTGGGATATCCTAAGTTCTGCTGAGATGTACGTTTGGGGCATGATGTAATGTAAGGAGTTATTTATAGACTTTGTTTTTGGGAGTAGTCATGTGGTAATTGGCATATGAGTGGGTGTACTGAGCCCAGCTTTGACTTCTGGGCAATATCTAAATTTTATGCATTTTACAGATACTGGGTTTTCCTTCAACCTCTCGATGGGAGATTCTGCTCTAGTCTCATCAGTTAGTTATACTACTAGTGATGTGCTTCAGCACAAATGGCGAGCGAGCCTAAAGACTATACTATTGTTATATGAATGATTTTGACTTCTAACACTGAAGCTACTGAAAATAAGGTCCAGGTTTTAAATTTCGCATACACGGTAAAGGGATTTCAGTGCCATAGTAACAACTCTCTGCAACTGCTTGAATTGAAGGAAAAAAACAACAACAAAACAATACAGTTATTTAAAAGTTTTCTTTGTGATATTCTTTAGCTAAGTAGTGGTTGTAACACACAATGCTTTGACACAACTGGACATGCACCTACACAGACTTACCTTCGCGGTAGTCTAGTGGGTAATGTATTTTCAAGTAAATACTGTTGCGCACGGCTTATAACCATGACAAAGAGCGCATTGACTTACCACCGCCCCTAACTCGAATACAAATGGAAGTCCCTTAAGTTTTCAAGTTTTAACTGCACCCGCAAAAGAATTCATAACGGTAAAACAATTCAATTTCTAGTGTGATACGGGTACTGATCGATAAACCAGAGGATTCTGTTTAGTGCAATTTGGGACGGGGTCGAACACGTAACTAACACAAAAACGCGAGGGTCAAAGTACAAAATGACATACATACGTCCATACATATATACAAATAAATAAATAAATAAATAAACATCCCCGATTTTCGATTGTGTTACCCCTGTAAGTGTCTCGCTCGCTACGCTCGCTCGCCAATAAACTGTGTAAGCAGGAATACTACAAGTGGTTTGAATTAGGGGAAGCTATTTTTATATTATAATCAGGGTTTCATACAGACTGTGGGAACCCTGGGGTTCCCCCCCCCCCCAATTTTTTTTACCTTGACTGATTTTTTTATGAAAAAAATGCAAGTATGAAAAAACTATGATTTAACTACTGTACTGCTAGTTTCTTTTAAAATGTCTAACACTACTTCAAAATCATGACTGTCTAGTTCTGGTCCTTCAATAGCAATTCGTAATAGTTTGTCAAGTTTTCATCTAATAATCTGTTTACAGTCGTGACGTCACCATTTTCATGTGGCTAAACTGTTTTTCTAACTCTAAAATCCCCCCCCCCCCGCCCCCCCCCCCCCCCCCCCCCTCTATCAAAAAATCCATTATATCCCTGGACTGTGCACTAGTGTGTGTGTGTGTGTGTGTGTGTGTGTGTGTGTGTGTGTGTGTGTGTGTGTGTGTGTGTGTGTGTGTTGGCTCATCCTTTTTTTCTTTTCTTTTTTTCACTCCTAGGCTTATTACTGGTAGTAAATTCTTTGGCAGTTGATCCATGCATGCTATTCAGCTCTGGAATACTCATCTTCACATCTGGTTAGCTTCTGCTTGTGATCTTATTAAAGTGAAGACATTTCTTAGAAAGTGGTTCAGGCATTGAAGCTGTTCTTCCTGCACTGACTCAATGTCTCTACATTTACATACTCTGACATGTTCTGAGAACACTAACTCTTCGTTGGGTCTACTCTGCATCGATAAGTTCCACTGTACTAGTTGTTAGAGAGAGTTGGCCACCCACAGCGGCAGTCCCCCTCTCCTTTCACTCTCTGATCTAGTGTTTAACGCTAACTTATACCAAAACATTTTGCTATAATTTTTCTTTCCTGTTACAAGATCTTGACTGGGAATAGGCGTGTGCATCATTAATTTTGATTCCTTTTATAGAATTACATGTTTTGAGCAACAAGATATATTTATTTACTTAAGAACTCTTTATTGTAACCGTAGTGATGAGGCAATATGTCTGCTTGTGAGGTAGTCCACATGTCATTCTATAGCTGCACATGTTCTGGTATTGGTGCTGGGGGTAGGTGATGTGTGGAGTAGTTCCAGTTTGTCAGTGATACCTGCCTTGCATGTCTGTCCTCATGTCTGCATCCATCTACTACCCCCAGTAGTATCTCGTATAGCATCATCTTCCTTTTTTGGGTAGCAACTCTCAAGTCCGTGACTTTACTTCCATTTTGATGCAGTATTTACATCCTCTTAGTGTAGATGATGAAATTATTTATTAAGCATACAGTGCTGGTCCTGCTATAATTAAGTTCTCTTCATTTATCCTCTCTGACTGACATTTTTGATTTCATTGTTTAGAGTGTCAATGCTATTATTGGCGAGCGAGCGAAGCGAGCGAGCAACTCTAAGATGTAGTCTATGGAAATCCTGAATACGTGGTACGTCGTCGTTTTGTACGTCGTCGTTTTGAATACGTCGTCGTTTAAACACGCGCGCGCATTCCAGAACTTCGCTGGCTCGCCCAACCAATGCTACACGAGCATTTTCTAGTTATACTAACACATGTACACATATGTCATTCATAAAACATATTTCAATTTTGCCAGACGGCGAATTATTTGATATTTTAGGCCTAGGTAGGAGTGGACGATATCAAGCTTTTAATATATTGACTAACTAACTAAAAGTTATCACAATACGACTAATTATTGACCAAATTTTGAGGTTTAATTACAACAATGGTAGTAAAGTAAAAATATCATGGGCTAACAATTTCAGCTTTAACTTTTTCTTCAGCAGAAGCATACAAGCAAGGAATGGCAACAGGGCAAGGGCTAAGATTGTAAAGTGTAACAGTTTGTTGTGTGCGCTCTGTAGTACATGGGATGGTTGTGGATGTCCTTGGGGTTCTGCAGTTACTGAATGAGTGTGACACTTGCGGAATAGGATGGTTTCACTGTATCCTTCATTTTGTGTCTGATTTTCTAGTGGATTATCATATTGTCCATGATACATGTGGTGGGTACAGAGTACATTTAATGTTGTAGTTGTTTTCCCTCCAGTGCGTGTAGTATGTAGTGCTATTATTTGTCACTATGGTAACAGAGGCACTGCTCTTCAGTCTGCTGTTGTTTTGAACCTCCTGGCAAGGTGTCAGTTTGTTACACCTGGAGGAGGGCAGAGGGAATTGGAGGGGGGGAGGGGGGGTGAATTATACTGGCAATGAAACAAGTGAAGTCCTTATAGTGTCTCAGCTGGTAGGGATGAGTGGGCGGAGCACTTGACTACAAATAAAATGGAAATAATTCATGCCAAGTATGTCTTACATTCTCAATCCTAAAAACAGATTTTTAACAACAATGTATATATTATATTATATTATAATAGAAAAATGGACATTTTTATAGTGTGTATGTGGATTGTGTCATGAACTACTCTTGCATTACATAATATCTCCAGAAGTCGTCCATGCTCAAACATGAATCATAATAAAAAGTTTTTTTTAATTTTATGATTCATGTTTGAGCATGGATGACTCCTGGAGATATTATGTAATGCAAGAGTAGAAGGTATGACATGCGATGTCTGCAGGTCCAGCTAATGTACTTAACACTTCCTTTAGGAACTACCTTCACAGTGTAGTAGTTATAAGTACTTTAATTCTGTCACTTCAGTGAGCTTCTAAACAAGCTTCAATTATGCCGTTCAAAGTAGCATTTCTGCGTGCATCAATGTTGGACCAGGTGTCCAGTTGCCAATGGCAACATAGGAGGTTAGCCAAGTGAAAGCAAAATATGAGGTGTCCATAAGTTACCAACAGTGGGTTTAGATGTGGGGCTAGACAGAGAGTTTAGGCTGAGTAAACGAAGAGGGACACTGATAATGAGTGTTTTATGAAGAATCCCATTTTTTTATTACATAAAATATTACTATTAGTCATTGAATACCGAGAATATGGTGTGTTGGCTAGTATTTACATGAGTGCCACAGGCATGAGAGTAAATGCTAGCAGACAGACAAGTGATATTCCTGTGGTATCCAATGATAATCAATTTATTATGTACTGATCATGCGCGAATGGCATAGAAACCGAGTGGCTAATGTAGGCAGCTCTCTAGCTTGTTTTCTATCATTTTAAAGCAGTAGAATGTTGAGTTAGATAGCTGCAGAATTTCATAGCACAGTAGAACGGGTACACACACGCCTACAGCTATTGAAGATATAAATATATATATATTGCAAGTCACTAGTGAGTCTGTTTGCTTAGTATTTACACTCGACCGTGCCGGCCTATCAGGCGAGTGATGTTCTCTGGTATCAAAGGAATAACAAGTTTATTGTGTACAAGACACTGCATGCTATGACCAGGGGGGACGATTCAACTTTTAAAAGTTCTGTATTTAATAGCTTCATATTATTTATTTATTTATTTTTATTTTTATTTTATTTTTTATTTTTATTATTATTATTATTATTATTTTTTTGCAGCTACTGCACGTGCTCAGAAATGTTTGAGGTGTGATCTGGGTGTTTGTTATGATAAAGAGAGTGGGCAGTGTGTGGACATCTACTATCCCTCTGCTGATACTGGAGGTAGGATTTAGGAGTGGGTGTGGTCGCATGCATCACATGACTTGATCTACAAGTTAGTAAAGGGACTCGTGTGTAAATGGGTGTGGTTTAGTGTGCCAAAACTGATGAGGTTAACATCTTCACTGGGATTCCAAATTTGGAAGTTGTTGAACAAGATGTAGCATAGCTGTAATGAGCGGTGTATAGTGGATATAAAGAACCTACCAGAAGCACTGAGATAGAGTCTAGCCCAGAGTGACCTGAACACATAGTGTAGACTCTCTGTTGTTTGTATTGTGTTATGTTTTGTCGTTACTCCTTAACCCTCTCACCGGCAGATAAAATTCAGTAATTTTATTCTTTCTATATGAATAATGTTTAAAAATAAATATAAAATCAGGAGTTCAAAAAAGTACCTAGCAACCATATATCACGTGAAAGTACATGTATTGTTCAACATTTTTGGTGGTCAAACTTGGTTACTTAGCAACAAACCACAAAGTGGTGATTGTGACCACAATGTAACTATATCATAACAAAGTGATCTATATGCTTCCAGTGCAATATTAGCTATAGTTTGTGCGTGATTACTGTTATAATAGACAGTTATCTCCAGCAATGCTGTTGCTCACGGATGACACCAGGGGAGGCGTGACTGATTACTGGGCAGAAGAACATCAAGAATAAAAGAATATTTCGCTAACAATTCCAGTCCTCTGCACACACTCACTCCTCCCTCTAGCCATATTCTTACTCATACTCTTCATTTTTCATCCATTCATTACTTTGTCAACCTTTCTTCATGCTTTCAGCATAATCAGTATTACCATCATCTCAATATTCAGACCTTGCAGAAGTAGAGACATCATCCTTTGAATGAATAGGAAGTCCAAAGTAATTTAGAGAGCAAAGGTAGCTCAGTCAAATCATAACTCATTGCTGGGAGTTTGTAAAAAAAAGTTTACAGCTGTGACCAAATTAGCGCCATATTCCTGGGAAAGCTATTAGGCATAATAAAACTTACCGCTATGTACCCGGGAAAACTATTTCTTACTTTTTTCTCCAATGTACTGCGTAAATAGCTGCTTTTCTTACCTGGAATATCAAGTTCCATATCCTCTTCGACATAGCTGCTGGTGGTATGTTCGCTACCTACAGCGCTCTAGTAGCTCTCAAGTTGAAAACTAGTAGTTTCCTCAACTGGCAATGAAATGACAGCTTTAGCGGGCAAGTCCAACTCTCTATCCTCGACAGTAGTACCTCTGCGGTAGTTATATAGCTCCTGTGCCCCTTCCCTCTCACGTTCGCAGTCGAAAACGTCGTCGCAGACAAGATCCACCGCCTCAGTTGCAGACAAATTTATTGCCATTTTTCGAACTAACGTTCAAGTCTATTTTTAGCCCGACTACCTTAGTTACGTAGTAGCTATTTCTATTCTAAAAATACATGCAATAGAACAACACATTAGCCGTGCTCTGGACGCTGCAGCTAAACTTTAACGTTTATCATTTAGGGGGAAAATATTTTTTTCTGCATTACGTCATCCTTGAGTGCCTATAGGCGCTTGTGCCGGTGAATGGGTTAACTAGCACACTGTCAACCAACCAGGTCTGAGGTACAATGTGGAGTGATACGATTGTGTGTGTGTGTGTGTGTGTGTGTGTTTGCAGGAGAATGCAAGGATTGTGCTACTGTGTTGGTGTACTTCCATGGAGGCTACTGGTGTGCAATTGGGTCTGTTATAGCACGCACACACATACACACACACACACACAAGCATACGTGCACATCCATTGGGACTCTTTATTCGGAGGTGTGTGTGATGTGATTTGGAGTCAGTTGTGAGACACACACAAGCATGCACACACACACACACACACACACACACACACACACACACACACACACACACACACACACACACACATACCTTTTCTTTCACTGTCAAGCCCATCACCTATTTCTTACCAAGCTCTAGTCTCCATGTATTAATGAGATTGTGTTGGGTATGGTAAATATTGCTTGTAATGAGCAAAACATGTGGAGAGTAATGGTGGGTTAATCCCTTCTAATTAGGTGACTTGATGCCTTTTTGTTGAAATGAACTGAAGCCATAGGGTCCCTCACTTTATGGTAGTTCCCTTATTAGACACAAATTTACTTGTTACACTTCATTCCACTTCTATTGAGACTCTTACTGCAGGTGGGTGTGTCATTTAGTGCTCTCTGTTGTTTCTTACAGACTAGAAGAGGCTGGATTTTTAGCTGACACTTGCTGCTCAGAAGGCATAACTCTGGTTGCTGTTGATTACGAGTTAGCTCCAAAAGGTTTGCACAAATACATTATATTTTTTAAACTTGTCATCTGTGACGTAGAATAACTCGAGTCTAGATAATTGAATAGCAACTCAGAGTCTAGATAATTGAATAGCGCAATATCAGTTCTAAATATTCTATTATTACAAGGTTTCTAACCATCCCAAGATCAAAGCTATCTTGGTGTGGTTGCTATGGTATTTATGACATGCCATGCCTTTTTGTTGTTGATGTTTATAGTATCTATGACAACCATAGTGGACCAGTGCAGAAAAGCGTGTGCATACGTGTGTTCGAGATTTCCTGGGTGTCGGTGAGTGAAATTCTTTTCTACCTCCCTCCCTCCCTCCCTCCCTCCCTCCCTCCCTCCCTGACTGACTGACTGATTGAAGATGACCTAGTATGTGTCATAGTTCTAATTAGAGTAGCAAATAAAAAAATAAATATAATTTTTTTTGATCGAGTTGTTCCAGAATTGGTTAGACACAGTTAGGTGTCGTACATCAATTGGGTGGAGCTATGGGTGGGGCTGCTTTCACTGCTTTGACGGTTTGTTCTGGGATTTGTAGTTATGCTTGATGTAATTTGTAGATAGTACATTAAAGCTATAGCCAGCAAAATGATTTTTATGTGGTTCGTCCATTTATTCATTTGTTTGTTTGTTGTTGTTTTTTTTTTTGTTAGTTTGGGTTTTGTTTGTTCATTAATTTGTTCTATTTATTTATTTATTTCGAGTGATTACTATTTATTTCTATATTCATTGTCAATAATGATATCATTTTATTAAAGTTGTCCTTATTAGCTGTTTTCACTGAGTGGCGGCCTCTGTGTCTATACAATCTATTTTTAGAACACCATCTGTCATTGGGTGTAAACATGAAACCACAAGGAACCATTTGAAACTATAGAGAGTAGAGTAATGGATGAGGTCACTCCACTATCAGGAGACACTGTTAGCTCTCATGGGATTCCACTTGGTAAATTTGGTTTCCTCTGAATCTTAGCTTGAGCTGATTTGGTAACTGGTTTGAAGAGGAGGGAGGAGGAGAGGGTGTGTGTGTGTGTGTAGGAAGGTACATGGGGGATCTCTGGTTTTTGAGTATTTCAAGTTACACATTGTAATGCAGTAGATAGATATAATAGCTACTCTAAGCAGCTGTTGTTTTTTTGTTGTTGTTTTTTTTTTGTTTTTTTTTTGTTTGTTTGTTTTTTGACATAAATTTAGCATGCAAGTTTGGAGCTATTCAACCATTACGTAACCATTTCTGTGTGCAATGTTCATAATCGTACATAGTTTACTGAATTAGTTTCCTGCATCATTGAAGCAGTGACTACAAGGCTGGATATACCTAGTGGCACGCGCCTGTGTGTGCCGGTATTCTTGTCTGTCTAGTATTATCAATACACCCGAGCAGCTCTCTATGGATCACCTCTTTACCACTTGTAGAAATGTATGCTTAAATGTAAAACTATATGGATTGTTTTAAATACATTCTTACTTTGAAGTGTAGCTCGACTATTTGCTCATGATTGGAGCTGTAACACACCACTAGCTGTCATGATACACACTCACACTCACACTCATTCAGTCTACATTACTAGTTAGTGAAGATGTCGAGAACACACAATCTCCTCCTATATGATGGCATTCACCTGTGACAAGTCTGTGTATGTCTGAATGTTGTATTGGGCTACAGCAATCATCACTGATCCCCCAGCATTGTGCGGGACTCCACTACTGATGGTCACATGGCCACATATGGATGTCTGGTGATGCCTTCAAGTATGTGTGTTCACTGGGGGCTCCAGTCCAAGATGGTGGAGTGTCTCCAACTGTTCGCTCACTCTCTCACTCAGCTTGTTCCTGTCCTGCCAACTCCTGCAAGTTGTGATATGTAATTGCAGGTGGTGGAGCATGTGCAGTGAGTGGGTGACCCCTAGTGATGGTATGGATGGGAGCTCCTGTAATCAGTGACTTAATGAACATGTTTGATGAAAAATGTATCCAACCCTAGTGAAGTTGCCGTGTCTATAGTACTCACCTTTCCCTATAGTGAAGTTTGGTTCCTTCAACCCTCAAGGAAATGGAGGAGATACAAATAATTGTTCAATGATAAATAAGGCCAAGATGAAAGAACTTATCTGTGACCACAATTCATGCCAGGCAACATGCTGGCATTGACTATAGACTGAAACACTACGCTCACGCACAAAGAAAATTCCTATGTTATAGCCGAGACATGTTTAGCAATTCAGAAGAAATAAACCATATTCAATACTGATTGGCCAGATCAGATCAAGTAGAGATAACATCATTATACTATCTTATGTTACAACTAAAAACCTGCATACAGTATGGGCCGGCTGGGCTTGCTGCCAACTCAGACTTGCATTCTTTACTGTCCATTGGTTGATTAGCTGCTGACTATCTGTCTGTCCAGCACACACTACAAGTGGGAGGTGTTATATAACCATAGTTATAGGGCGAGTGTGAGGTAGCTAAGTGGGTGCAAGTGTGAGGTAAGTGGGTGCGTGCTCCTGATGGTTGCCAAGCAGCGGTGAACATGGAAGGACACAATGTTTGTGTGTGCTATATGTCAGGAAGTACATGCTTGTTGACCCGATCTAGAGACGTGCAGAAGGAGAATGAGGTGTGTAGCTGATCTGGTACAGTGGGATCATGGCTATGAACTGTTACATAATGAAAGAATAGTTGATAGTTAAGGTCATCACGCTTCATGTGCCTCCAGAATATGTGATTATTAGTAGGTGTAGTTGCTAGTGCAGTCTTCTCACACATTGGAATCAGGGTTTATGTGTGCTGGTTGTATTCCATAAAGGTCAAGTGGTTTATAAAGTAGCGAATTGAACACGTACTACCTAATATTTTAAGGGGAAAATTCTGGCACATTGATGGCAATATAAATTTAAATATATATATATAATATATATTATATAGTACTTATTACATGAGTCAGAATGTGATATGGCGAAATATTTCACCGAGCAGGCTAATTTATTTTCACAAGCCAGAGTTAAGTGAAAATAAAGCCTGAGAGTGAAAAAGTTAGTACTAGAGGTAGGTAACACAGAGCTTAAGAGTGTAGGCTACACACCAGAGGAAGGTAGCTGTAAAAACCAAGAAAATTGACTAGTTTGGCTGGTTGCTATAACTACTAGGGTAATGAGCTTGGTAGTACAGAGTGAAATAACAGCTGAAATATCTTGAGTTATTTCAAGGGTCATGTACCTAAAGATATCATTGTGAAGATGTCTAGGGTGGAATATATATATATATATATATATATGTAAGATAGTCTATGAAGTCTTTGACATTTGGGATGGATTGGGAGTAATGATGTGTGGACATGAAGGATTGGAACATGTTATGCATTTGTTGTTATAATTTCTGGCGCATTCATTCACACCCCAATAATGTTGTGTGTAATACACTCTAGAAACAAACATCATCACAGGTTGCTGTACTGTACGTGTGGACCTGACACCTACCTCTCCTCTAGTTACTACTGGTGACCTCACACAACTGACACCAGAGATGCACGTGCCACTAGTTAGCCACCACCAGGCGTAGCTGCAAACAAACAATTAGCTATACAATTGAGAAATCTTTAAGAGAGTGTTTGCGTACTGAGTGCCATGGCAACTGTCGAGTTAGCAAGGATGTCCTCACTGTATCAGGAGATGGTTTGATAGCAGAAGTTCAAATTATTTAAATGCGAATGCCAAAATTGATGCAAATTAAGAAGGTTGTTTTAAATGATTATTTTTTGTCAGTTTTGGAATAATAAATAAGTCTATTTTAAGAGAAGTCTCATTCTTCCAATTAACAGGATGCAGGATGTATGTAATTCAACACTACATCACTTGTGTGACTTCAGTGTTCTCTATGAGTAGAGACAATGTCACTCTGGCTAGCTATCTGTCTGTCCTAGACACTGTTGTAGTCTCCTCCTTCTCTGTCCTTACATACTTCACATTTAGTTCAGGGACTCCAGCAATGTTTGCTGATAGTCTAATCTACAAACACTATTGCATGCTCTGGACAGCTCCATATATAGAACAACTAGTAGTAAGAATGACAGTGGATGACGGTGGGTGAGTAATGGTGACAGATATAGTCGCAGGTAATAATACTGTCAGTGACAATAAAGGACAGAGACTGGTGTAAGATGTTTACAGAGGTAGGGGCACTCAGAAATTCCCCCCCCCCCCCCTTCCTGAATTTTTGGAAGTTAATTACAATAGCTGCAGTTGAATTCTATGTATAATAAGAGTTCATGCATGCAGACCAAACACTGATCAGTATGAAGTGTATAAAGTTGCATAAGTATAGCAGTTTTCCCCACCCCCAGTTTGTAGTCCTGCATACTGTACACGGTTTGAAAGTCTTCAAATAACCCCCAAATGTCTCAGTCTTTTAACTGATTGCGTCATTTTGTAGGCTATTTGGTCTGTTTCACCATAATATTATATATCATTGTTTAAATTCACCATCCCTTCACCTAGCTTCAATAACTGCATATAACAAACTAGCTATCGAGACCTACGAGCTTGTGCCCACATATTACTGGAGAAAATGAAATTATGACACTTTATATTATTTTGTTTGTTGTTTTTGTTTAAATTATGGAGTAGATGAAATTATTTATTATTTTGTTTTTGTTTGTGTTTATTAGGTTGTTTGTGGGCGGTCACTCAGCTGGCGGTCATTTGAGTGCATGTGTGATGTTCACTGATTGGTCGGAGTACGGAGTGAAGAAGGAACAGCCATTGTCTGGAGCTGTTCTGTTGAGTGGAATTTATGACTTGCAACCATTACTAACAACTTCAGTCAACCAACCTCTCAATCTAACCCAGTAAGTGTAAACTCCGCCCCTTTCACATGCATAGCTATATATGACTGCATGTACTATTTTTTTGAGCCTTGGTTTATGGAATCTGTGAGTGTTTATTATGAACACCTATAGCTAGTTATCAGGCACTATTTTTGGCTCAATTAATGTTCTTTGAGACACTCAAGCAATGTTACTCTTTTTATATTGTCTTGCATGCATGTGACATGCATGTGACATGTATGATCCAGTGACGAGGTGGCATTGTTCAGTCCCCAGAAGAACATGGACTTGATACAGTCTAGACTGTCTCCATCATTTCCATGCCTAGTGGCGTATGGCGGAGGAGAGTCAGATGAGTTCCAGCGGCAGTCTCGCCAGTTTCATGAGGTAAGTCTAGTCTCTTACACACCATGACCTGAACTAATTAACACATGCTTCAATGTAGGGGCTGCTATCAGTGGGCGTGGCCAGCACAGAGACTATGCTGCCAGAATATGACCATTTCATGGTACCTGAAGTGCTGATTCAGCAATCTGATTTCACCAAACAAATTGTTAATTTCTTAACTACAACTATAAATTCTTAAACTAATAATTAATTAATGGTGGGTGTGGTATTGTCAGGTGATATCTGTCAATGAGTATTGCTTTCTTTCTGTTTTTTCAACATGAAAAAAAGTTTGTGTTGATCCAACACTGGTATATTGTAAGAAACATGAGAGAGGCCAGTTGGTAGGTAGCTAGTCTTATGGGCTAGGTTTCTTAGGTGTCTTAGACTAGATCACAACCTCTAGATTGGATTGAGGCTACACAAGAAAGCCTTGTCCCAGACAACTCTAGTGTGGACTCACCATAAAGTTTTCTCTCCATTTTGTGTAGTTGTTGAGATATAGAAGTCCTGACAAGTAACAGTGTAGCTACATCAAAACTCTTTACTGTTGACTTTAGATTTTTTTCAATCCTTCACTAAATTGTCAAAAAATACCAATCATAAATGTTTGTCATTTTATACCAACTCAGTTACATGCGTAACAGTTTTATCAGAAATATTATTTAGTCTTATCCTGCCAGAGCCATCCCTAGAACTATGGTAATGTATTTATGTGTACAAAAATGGGCTTACTAATACAACTTCATTTCTCTTGTTGTACAGTTTTATATGGTCGGTTCCCTTAGCTTTGTCTTCACTGCTGGTCTCTATTCTCACATGTGCTGTTATTGGTGATTTCTAGAGGGTGTTTGCGTTAACTTGAACTTCAGGAGTTTTATTGTCTTCACTAGTTGGTTCCAGGCTGAGTGATCTAGAATGGCAAAGTTTGGCTCGAAAGATGCTCCATTTTGAAGGGCGTGCCTTCTCTTTATCCTGGTCAGGTTTAGCCTCAGATTTCTTGGGGTGACTTCAGATCAGCTGGTAAAGCAGATCTGGTTTCTCTCATTTCACAAGCACTCGTAAGAGTTACCTTGTTTAAATAACAACAACAAGGGTTATGGATGAGCTTCGAAGTCAGAAAACGTGTAAAGGAAAAAATTCTTAGTAGTATAGGATGGAAGGACTTGATTATATAGCACTGCTACTGTTTTGGTTGGGGGGAAAAAATCAATTACTATTATGATTTTTTAATGATTTTATATATTTCATTATCAGTGTGTCGTAGCTATAGGCATGTGGCGTTAGCTGTGTGTATGCACTGTTGCAACGTTTGCATTGGTCAGGTCCACTTTATGGCACACATAGTTAGATTAAAGTTCAAAGTATTATTTTTATTGAAGCACAGGAATTTTTTGGTTTCCTGTAAACCTTAGAATATCATTTTTAGAGGATAATTATGCTTTACTTTATATCAATCTGTGTTACTCGAACAAGTCAGGATGTTAACTCTACGGCTTTCTGGTTAAATTAATTATGCACTTGATATGGAGACAGGATGGGTGTTTCCGTTGTAATAATGCACATGTGGAGTTATGCCACATGGACAGGTATGGGTGTGGCCACACTGTGTTGGGGAACTCTCATCTTTGCGAAGAAGTACATGTATAACTGTCTTCAGTTTGTAATAGTCTACCTACCAGTCATCATCAGATAGAAGTGATGATGTAATGGAATGAGCTATTTATTTATAGAAGGTGGTTTACTCTGTGAGCAGATAGGCTATACACACTGTAAACTATTTGTGTCCACTTATGCAACTTTGAAAGGTAGTATGAAATAAAAAATAAAAAAATAATAATAATACCCATGACATTTTATTATAATTAACACCATCTATTGCTTCTCCTGGCATATGTCTCTCCATCACAACATTCACACATTCTCTCTATGATTGATTGACAGTGAGGAGGTATGATATTGTTTAGGACAGACAGATCCAGGATGTCACTACTCTTAAATAACACTGAAGAGAAATTAGCAGATAGCTAGCTAGCCAGAGTGACATTGTCTCTACTCACAGAGAACACTGAAGTCACACAAGTGATGTACTGTACATCCTGTAGATTACTCTTGCGTTGAAGAAACAATAACCCACTTAGACTCTTAGTCTGTGGAGTTCAATTATAGGTGATGTCATCTTATAAAAATAATATTCCCTAGATTGATAATAGACGTGACATTTGTAGAGTATCACATGCTACAGCCAGACAGGAGGAATATGACCTGAAGTGGGTCAGACTGTAGAGTAGGTAGAAAGTCTATGTCATTTGCACCAACCTGTGACCATTGTCAAGAGATAGGAAAAGCAGTAGTAAGAATCTCAGAAGAAGTATTAATGAATGGGATTGATGGTGTTAACAAGAAATAGTATTTTATTTATTCTGACTGAGAACCCAGGTCAAATACACACGCAACTATAATGCTGTTAAGCTATTAGCTACTTTTGTATAAATTCCCGAATAGTTTATTAATTATTTGTTTTTAGCCACACCCATATAGCTATCTGATAGCAATAAACTTGTAGCAAGTGATCAGTTTTTGAGGTCACTGGTAGAATAACTAGAGATGTTAGTGGCAGTCCACATACAACTTTGACTAATGCACATAAAATAAAATGATAGCTTCTATAATAAATACGGCTAGTAACATAATAGAGATAAAGAACTCACCAAAATAAATATTCACTTTCCTTTATTTGATCCAATGTCATGATGGTTGAGGTTGGTAATCAAAAGTAGATAGCTATAAAGTGTGTGTGACTGCTATAGTAGTCACCATTAACCAGATATTTGAATAAAGAATGAAAGAGTCTAAAATATAAGTTATAACAATTATAAGGAACCTTCAGTAAAAGCAGGAAAAAAAGCAACAACTAAAGGGATGTAGAATGCCTTGAGAAGCCTTTTTTTAATTTTTTTTTTAATAGATCAGTTCTCTGTGTGCATGTCTATTCAACACTGAGAGACAGAAGTCTTAAAATTTATTAAACAATTTACACATTTTGATCTCTTGCATCTCAGACTAGCACGGGCTCTCTACATTATGTAATACTGTACAAGAATGACCTCTCTCTTTGACTGGGTCATATACACACCCCATTCCTTCCTTTGCACGTGCCACTAGTTCATGTCCCCCAGCATGCACACACAAATAACATGTTCTTTGAAGTAGACATGAACTGACATAGCTGAATGTTTGTTTGGACAACATACTCACTCATATTGCTATGGTTACATAACTCATTACAACCAAGATTAGAAAAACAAAACACAAAAAAACACAGCAGTATCTCAGTTATTCTATACCAAAACAAACATAAAACTAATTCCATGCATTGGTTATCTGTGGAGCTGAGAATGTTCGATCATTGAATAAAAAAAACAACAACAACAAACAAACAAACAAAAACAACAACAACAAACAAAAAGCCTCCCTAACAATTTGCAGAAATGTAGCATTGCTCCCTAGCCAAAATGTCCATTTAATCACTAATTAAAAGCATTCATTCTATACTCAACTGACACACCCCCTCCTGTCACACTCTCCAGCACCTGTAATTACATAACACAACCAACAAGAACTAACAGAAGATTATAAGTAAAGACAATGATGTCACCTGCAGATCTGGCTAGTGATGTTTATAAAAGTCTGCACTCCTTCAACCTGTGACATTGCTGGAATATCTAAACATAAGAATTGAAAATATCACCTGCTGACACCCAAGACCACATGCAATAAAAGCTTAGCTATTTGTACCAACACATAACTACATGGCAAGCTATGTTGTTGTCCTGGCAGCTTTAGGTACTATATGCGCTATCTTAACCAAATTTACTTTCAGATGCAAACAGCCATTTGTCATGACTAAATCCTCCATCTACTGTAAGATGTGAGTTAGTACTCAAGCCACAGCAGAAGTCTCCAGTAGACAATGCCGCAAGACATCAGGGGAATTTCCGTAGTGAATACCCTAACAGATGGATTTTGCTTCAAAGTGGGCAGGACCAGGTACCAAACGATGAAAACCATTTTCTATTTCATGGAAAAAATAAAAATCTACATTCACAAAGCAAATTAAAAAGTTTAAAGTCATAATGGAAAATTAAATGATCTAAAGTTTAAAATTGATATATTTCAATTATATAAATTGTTCCATAAAATTTTCATTCCTTTCTATAAATCAACCCTAGCAATGTCTGCCAGGATCATCTCAATTCATTTCTTCGTAACTGAAGACAACTGACATGCCATATGTCAACTGAGTTCTGTAGTTGGTGGGGTACTGGTCATTGTGATAAGATACTTGTTTATATTGTTTAGTAAATCAATAATACACTTACTAGGTGTACTATATCTGCATGAAGTGTGCCCCCCCCCCCTCTCCCATCACCCCTGCCTATCACACCTAACAAATTTCCAAATCTATTTTTTCTTGTTGACTCCAGAACGGAAGTCAGAGTAATCGCATGAGAGCTAACAGTGTCACCTGATGGTGGAGTGACATCATCCGTTACTCTAGTCTGTTTTAAAATAATTCCATGTGGTTTCATGTCTACACCTCACAATTATGTTCTAAAAATAGATCTTGCAGCACTACTACTAGGTGACAATTATGTGATTATGCAAATTACCACATGACTAAGCAGGAAGTGATGAAATAGAACTGAAGGGACACTTCATAGAAATAGTTCATTCTAATAAGTGTAAGAAAGATGAACAAACCATACATATAAATATTGATTACATCATTATCTCTCCTTCACGACAGCCATCATGTGTGGTAGTAGTATGAATGAACGAGAAATATCCTAACGTACAAAAAGTTACTTAATATTTAAATAGACTCTGGAATGTTTTCACTATCTTTTGAAAGATATACAATTGACCAGAATGAATTATTTGTTGATTTTTTTCTACAGTTCTATGGTGTTCCTGCATTCCTAGTGTCTGTCATTCAATGGGAGTTTTGTACGTACAGATGAAGCTGTCAACAGGGCTGATTGTAGCATTTATTTACGGTTACAATTATCTAGGCAGGGATAATTAGATTTTATTTATTTGTTATATATAATATGTGTGTATATAAATAGCTTGTAGTGTCATCTTTTGCTTTAGTGTGACAACTATCAAGTCATGACTATAAGATGATGCAGTATTTATATGTGTTTCAGGCTGTTAACTCTCTCAAACCAGTACAGTGGTACTAATGGATGCAGAGTAGACCCAACAGTGAATTAGTTCTTCTCAGAACATGTTAGAGTATGTAAATGTAGAGAGATTTTTCAGAGCTGAATAGCATACGTGGATACACCCTGCTTTTTTTTATTTATTCTTCAAGAATGAGATTAACAGCCAATAAAAGTCAATAACAGCAAATTACCCTCTCTACAGTTCTTGGGTAATAAGCTGTTACACTTACTAAACAACTGTCTTTAGTAACCCGGTAACGTACCATCCACCCGCACATGTGTTCCTCCCATGCATTACAACATTCTGCCAAGTTCTATAAATAACTAAATTCTCAATATCATCATTCTTCTTGTATTGTGGTGACTGGTATAAGATGCCATCTGGCAGTTCTACATCTTCACAACAACAACAAAAAATCCCTCCAACACAATGTGACCACACCCATGTTGCATTTTACCTGTCATGTGGCATAACTCCACATGTGCATTATTACAACAGAAACACTTACACTGTCTTCAGGTCAATTAATAATGCATAATAAATTAGCATAAGGAAGCCAACTAGCCATCTGACCTGTTGGACCAACACAGACAGACAAAACATAACCTACTTCTTCACTACAGAATTGCTTGTGTCTTAATAATAAAAATGACTCCTTGAACTTTAATCTAACTATGAAAGAAATACTTGTAGGACACAATCACTGACAGCTATACACACACTCTTCCAAAACTTACTACTCATTCTTTCCCTAGCTAGCTACTGTAATACCGCGACAATTACTTAAAATGTATGTATACACGGGTTCCTTATCTTACTTTGTTCGCTGATGTCAGAAATGTTAATCAAAATGCCACGAATAATGTTTACGCTTCACTACTTCTTCCATATCCCGGGCTACGCGCAGGCGCAGTTAATCGCTAGTTTCCTATAAAGGCAACAATTTTCTCTGAATTCAAGTTAACAAAATTAGAAGAGAATATTAAACTTGGTCGAGTAAAATAGATGGGTAATAACCACAGCCTAGGTCACGAACGTGCCCCCGTGCACACTAATCTTCCAGTCAAATCCAGTGCTGAAATAAGAGCCGAGATTTTCCTACCTGAGATCTCTAAGAGACGAGAAACAGTTTCTGATACAGATGCTAATCCTCCTCCTGCCCAACACCGCCCAGTGATTCGCAGGACTAGTTCTCAAAGAGGATATCACCCACGCTCTGCAAGTCTGCGCAGAATGAGATCCATCCAGAGACGCCGCATCCTGGAAGGCGCTCAACTTAAGAGTAAGCCTCTAGCCAAAATGTCAGCAAAAATGGAAGTTCAGAATAAGAAACTCCAAGAACAGAAGACACTGCTTGCAGCCAGTGCAAGGGGAGACTTGAAGAAGGTGGAGCAGCTGGTGGATTTTGGAGTGGACGTGAATTCTTCAGACAGAAGCCAAATGTCTGCCCTCCACTATGCTGCCATGCATGCCAGAGAAGAAGTCATCAAATCTCTCATAGCCAGAGGGGCGGAAGTCAATGCCACTGACTTGAAGGGCGGCTTCACAGCTCTACACTGGGTTGTTATGAACGCTGCACCCAGAACCACCTCTGCAGTCAACCATGTGGAGGAATCTCTGACTGCTCTGGTAAGAGCTGGATGTAAAGTCAACAGCACCGACTTCAACTCTGCCACTCCCCTGCACATAGCTGCTCAGAGGGGCAACCGTGATGCAGTGCAAGTTCTGCTCAAGCTTGGAGCTCAGCCTGACAAAGTAGACATCGCTGGCAGAAACTGCTATGAAGTAGCCAAAACTGAGCAGCTCAGGAAATACATGAGAGACCTCGTAGACAGAAAGAACCACCATACGTATCATGTACTAGAAGTTCCACCCCCATCTGGTCCCGCCCCTCTTCCTCCTGTCGCTATCCCTCCTCCAAGACTGTTGTTTGCTGGTCGTACGTCTTCTCAAGAAGAACCAATCTACAGCGTCCCTTACTCTCCTCCTGAGTCTCCCACTAGACTCTCCTCTGAGACTCCACCCCCTCCTCCTCCCAGACGTAGGTGTCATCATCCAAAATGCTCCATAGACTCCAGCATTTATTATGTTCTAGAACCTATTCCTGTACAAAAGACAGTCTCTAAGAGATCAGCCAGTCCTCCTAGGAAGCGGAAGTCACATAGACACGTTCATCATTAACTTTATAAATATTACTTAACATACAATTGTTGACTAAAATATGGTCATCTATTTATTGTTCAGCCTCTTCAAATTGAATTCAAATTCTTATTTATTATAACTTCATTCATGCAAACTGAAGCAAAGTCTGAAACATAAAATATGTTAGTGTGTGTGTGATATTGGCATACCAACTGTTAAAAATATCATAATAAAAATTTTTAAAAGTTTTTTACAGCCAACAATAATATTGTTAATTAAAACTTAACTCCACGTTTCCACTTCTTGCCGAAGTCCTCTTCAGGGGTCAAGAGGACTTCGACAAAAAGTCGAAACGTTGGGTTAAGTTTTAATTAACAATATTATTGGCTGTAAAAAAAACGAGAAAATTTGCTTTCTTTATAATTATTTTAGCCGAGAATGACTGAACCATTAAAAATATCACTATAATATTTCAATTTGGAATTTCCTGTTCTACGTTTCTTTTCCACTACAAATATTTCTTATTCTTTGACTTGAGTCACATTTTTTTATTGTTTTCACTGATATTCAGACAGTAGTCAGAGTATAGTGGCAGCAAAAAACACACTCAATAATTAATAATAATAACTACAACAACAACAATAATAATAATAGCATAAGAAGAATAATTTTACTATGTGAATCTTAAGTGTCATTGTTGCACCATCTATAATAAATTAGCTCTGACAGTAGGTATTGCTGTATTGCTGACCTTTACCTTATCATAGCTATGTTCGTTTCAATCGCTTAATCAATTAGCTCATGTACTGGCCACACCCACTTGATAGAGTGGTATTACAGATAGTTCCAGTGAATTATCTGCATCTGCGGTATATCTAATTTCAGTAATCCTCGGAAAGTTTGAAACTTTCATTCTCCTCCACCACGTGTTAACTATCAAGGCAACTCTACCAAATCCATCATCATAATCATAATCATAATCATCATCATTTTGGTGTATGAATGCAGTAATGTCAATAACAGACTATCAGCAAACATTGCTGGAGTCCCTGAACTAAATGTGAAGTATGTAAGGACAGAGAAGGAGGAGACTACAACATTGTCTAGGACAGACAGATAGCTAGCCAGAGTGACATTGTCTCTACTCATAGAAAACACTGAAGTCACACAAGTGAGGTAGTGTTGAATTAAACACATCCTGCATCCTGTTGATTACTTGAGTCTCAAATTTATAAGTCATAGACTCCTAGTCTATTGAGTGCAGTCATAGAAAACATCCTAAAGTAGTCCCTGTACTGATAATAATAGATCTAATAATTTTGCGAGTTTTGAAATATGATCTACCATATATCAGAGTATGTACGAAGAGACTACAAACTAAATATTATCTAACTGTATCATCATCACTTGCTGCTTCAACCTGTGACGTAGCTACTTTCAGGAGATTTAAAATCACAGAATAAATAAGTATAAATGTAACTGGTTGGGTTTATTAGAAAGTTGTATTTACTTATTTTGCCAAGAATGTCAGAGTAGGTCAAATATGTCTACTAATATAAACATTAGTATGTCAACATTTAGACATTTTATAACATAATATGTATACATCCTCTCCACATGTTACATTTCCTCTCCAATTCAATCACATGACTGGAATAAAATTATACAAACTTGCTTTTATGGCGTTTAAAAGAACATCTTTATAATGGACTCCTGAATAATTCAGTGAGTTTTCAGACATGCTTATATGTCTTATCGCAAGGAACTTAGCATGTGCCATATACATATGTGAACTCTGAAGGTAAAAACCACGTAGCTATTCATCATCCTAACATTTGGCAGATGACAAAGAACTAGTGATGAGTAAATATATAAGTGATAAGGAGGTAAGAGAGTGAGTTGTGCCATTTATATATTTTTTAAAAATTTCCTTGTCTGTTTTTAATTTCCACAGCACAAGATAAACCAGGAAATCCCTATGTTTACCAAACATAAGACTACTTTCATTTTTTTAAAGAATTTTTCTTAACCAATTTTTAGTTCCATTATTTTGGCTTGGCATCACTAGCTATTATTTTTCCTATCACTGTGCACCGGTTGTTGCAAATAAAGATTGGATTACAACATTTTATCTGTATTGGTTAGCTACCAGTGAAGTGGAATTAACTACAATCCTGACTGTTTAATGAATTGAGATATTAAACTCAACTAGCTACTTGAAGTAAACACAAATTTCAATATTTAACTGAAGATGTCATAGTTGTTTTTGCCACATTAATTAGGTTGGCTACAAAAAGTTGACAACTTCTAAGTAGGAGTGACTTTTTATAAGTGCTAAATAAATGCTTAAAAAAAGAAAGTGTCTAAAATAGAGCAACCAGAAATCTTCAGTGAAAGCAGGCTCCTTATACTAGACCAGTCTGTGTGTGCCTATGTTTGACACAGAAAGCAGGCTCCTTATACTAGACCAGTCTGTGTGTGCCTATGTTTGACACAGAAAGACAGATTTATAAACTTTCATACAACTCCGTAGCTACTTTATTAAACAATTTACATGTTTTGATCTCTTGCATGAGAACCTCAGACTAACTCCTTCTCTCTAAATTATGCAACACTGTACAAGAATGACCTCTCTCTTTGACTGGGTCATATACACACCCCATTCCTTCCTTTGCATGTACCACTAGTTCATGTCCCCCAGCATGCACACACACACACAAATAACATGTTCTTTGAAGTTGAGCATGAACTGACATAGCTGATATGTTTGTTTGGACAGCACACCCACTCACATTGCTATGGTTACATACTCATTACAACCTTGACTAGAAGAAGCAGAGCAGTGTCTCAGTTATTTTATACCAAAACAAAAATATTTTGCCTGCAAAGTAAATTAATTTCATGCATTTTTTTGTAAAGTATAGATTGTAAAAATAGCCTCCATAAATTAATCATTAACTTCCAAATCAAAGTGTTTAATATGTCACTAATCAAAGAAGCATTCATACTACACTCACACTTCCTAACAACCTTGCTACTGACACCCCCCCTCCTGTCACACTCTCCAGCTCCTGTAATTACATAACACAACTAACAAGAACTAACAGAATACACACCATACATAGCTAGCTAATCTCATCTTTTGTACCTTATGTGGGGTCTAAAAAAAAAAAAAAATAATAATAATAAGATAAATTTCCCTCCACCCCTAAATTTAATTTAGTACAAAGTGTCACTTGTTTCTATAATAAGCTAACCCTCCATTCATTTACAATACTGTATAATGAAGTGAGAGATTTATATAGATGAAATACTCAAGCACAGCATAAAACCACAATGTCATAAGGCCCCAGGGGGATTTCCCCAGTGAATGTCCATGACACAACTTGTACCAATACATGTATACCAAATTCAGTTACTTTGAAGAAAACCTGGAGTAACCCCATGAGACAATCAGTGTCTCCTGATGGTGGGTGTGACATCATCCACAAATCTTTCATTAGTTTGTTTTATTCATATGTCATCTAAACTTTGTTCTAAAAATAGATCTTGGGCTTTCCAGGTGACAAATTTTTAAGTCTAAATAATCACATGATTGGTCTTATTGAACAAGAAAATGATGAAATACTAAAGGGACATTTGATAGAAACAATTAATACTACAGTTGCTATAATCGCTTAAGAGAGATAAACAATATAACAACAAACAACAAAGACTAATACCCTCAACTCTCCTTCTGGCATTCTCTTAATCAGCACATATGGTAGTCTGAACTCTTTCAATAAACAAAGCAAACTTGAAATATCTTGACATTAAATAAAGATACTCAATATCTGTAAAGACAATGTAATATTTGAATGTTCATCACTCTCTTTGTAGAATTGACCAGTAAAAATAAATAAATAAATAAATAAATAAATAAATAAATAAATAAATAAAAATCATACCAACTAGCTATACTTTATCAATAAATAATACCGAGTAGCACATGCGTTGACTCTCCAACACATTTCTCTCTTTCTCCTACTCATGTCAGGAGTCCAGATTAATTCTCATGAGTCAGTCCTGTATAGATGAAGGTGTCAAACCCTAGCTGGCACAACTGCTTGTGAGGTGATCCACATGCCAATATTCTGATCTGGAATTTAAAATCTACACTATAATACAATGAACTGAGAAGATGGTAGCCATGAACACGTAATTGTTACTTTCTATGGCATTAGCTAATATTTAATTCACTGCTGCCTGTGTGGTGGTGCCATTCTAAAGCTGAACATGTTCTGGTATTGGTGCTGGATAGGTGATGTGTGAATTAGTTCCAGTCTGTCAGTGATACCTGCCTTGCCTCTGTAGCTTACAGTATCATCTTTCTTTCTTGTGTGGCAATATCAAGTCGTGACCATATTTTATGCAGTATTTACATTCTCTTAGTGTACATGTTCAAAATTGATGGATGACCAACTCCCTGGAACCAATATTATGACAAATTGACTCACTGATGCTTTGTATTGACAGTGAGTTCACTTTCTCCTAACACATCAAAGCATGTAAATGTAGTACTCAATAGACATTCAATCAATGAAAGGAAGGACAGTTTCAATTACTAGTGTCACATTCCAAGAAATGTCTTCAGTTTATTAAGATCAGAAGCAGAAGCTAACTGGATGTGAAGATGTGTATTCCAGAGTTGAAAAGCATACGTGGACACACCCTGCTCTTTGATTTATTCTTCAACAGTGAGTTCAACTGCCAAAATATTTACTACCAGCAGATTATCTGGAAGTGAAAGTGCAGGAGAATCAACTCAGGTAAAAATTTCCTCCTCTACTTCCGAGATGCAACAAATACTCCAAACAAAAATATTTAAATCAGCACTTTTCTGTTAATTCTTTATCCTTTCATACTTCACATTTAATGCAGAGACACCAGCAATGTTTTCTGATAGTCTCTACACAGTATATCCTGTGGAACTTCTTCATCATCATCATCATCATAATAATAATAATAATGATAAGAATAGCAACAACAACAACAACAAGTAGTATTAAAAACAATAATAATAGTATGATGATGATAACGATGGTGACGATGGTAAGACACGAAAACATATAAGACACTCTATCAATTGGGAGTGGTCAATATAGAGTTATAGCTATTGAGTACTGACAGATAAAACAAACATGATTTGTAAGTTTTAATAAAGGTCAGCAATTAGTGTTTCAGCATATTGTATTATAGCTGGTGGAGTAATGCCACTGAGGGGTCACATTGTATTATAGCTGGTGGAGTAATGCCACTGAGGGGTCACATTGTATTATAGCTGGTGGAGTAATGCCACTGAGGGGTCACATTGTATTATAGCTGGTGGAGTAATGCCACTGAGGGGTCACATTGTATTATAGCTGGTGGAGTAATGCCACTGAGGGGTCACATTGTATTATAGCTGGTGGAGTAATGCCACTGAGGGGTCACATTGTATTATAGCTGGTGGAGTAATGCCACTGAGGGGTCATATAGTCTTGCAATTTAATGATTATTATTATTGTGAGCAAAGTTTAATTTTTTGGTATCACTGAATAACACAGATTTAGGGCTCTAGTCACAGAACTAGGAAAGGTGCATAGATAAGTCTTACAACGGAAGAGATTCACGGAGCTATATGAGGTCCTATATACAGTAGAATCTCCCTTAGTGGACTCCCAAGTTATGGGCACTTCCCTCTACCAGCAGCTGCTATGTACCTTGTGGTTAGGTAAAGTATCCCAACTAGCAAATTTGACAGCTGCTTTTGGATGGGCAGTTCAGTTGGCAGTACTATTTTGAATGCAGTTCAGCTTGCAGCACTTTTCTAAATATGGCATTCAAACCAAGAGAAAGCGAAATGTTGTAACACTTGAAAATAAACTGGACATTATTGAAGAACTAAAGAAAGGTAAATCACAGAGGTTAGTTGCTGAAATATATAGCATCCCAAAGTCTAGATTGCAGACATTTGGAAGAGCAGAGAGAAGATAGTGAAGCATGTATCTTCCAGTGATCACCCAAATTTTGCAAAAAGAAGGTGTATAGTGAGAGAGGCTCATTATGACAAACTAGATAGAGCCTGTTACCTCTGGTTTCTGCAGCAGTATATTGTGTATATTCTGAGATATGGGCAAATCTGAGATACTGGCACCCCTTGAAACCAAAGTGCCCGGATAAGAGAGGTTCTACTGTATGACAAAAAGAATAAACTGGAGCCGAAGAGTCAACTTTGAACATTTACAGTATAATATTATACATGTAATTTTTGTCCATTTTTAAGATTAGTTAACTGTGTACCAATGCAACCTATTCTAATAGAATACTTACATTTAAAAAAAAATGTTTCAATTTGAATGAATAAAGAGGTAAACACATATAAGAAATAAGTGATCAAAGAGTTATCTTATTTTAAATGATGAACATGTCTGTGTGATTTCCTCTTCCTAGGAGGACTGGCTGATCTCTTAGAGACTGTCTTCTGTACAGGAATGGGTTCTAGCACATGATAAATGTTGGAGTCAATGGAGTACTCCGGATACTGACACCTACGTCTGGGTGGAGGAGGGGGTGGAGTCTCAGAGGAGAGTCTAGTGGGAGATTCAGGAGGAGAGTAAGGGATGCTGTATATTGGTTCTTCTTGAGAAGACGTATGACCAGCAAACAACAGTCTTGGAGGAGGGACAGCGACAGGAGGAGGAGGGGCAGGATCAGATGGGGGTGGGGCTTCTAGTACATGATACGTATGGTGGTTCTTCCTGTCTACGAGGTCTCTCATGTATTTTCTGAGCTGCTCAGTTTTGGCTACTTCGTAGCAGTTTCTGCCAGCGATGTCTACTTTGTCAGGCTGAGCTCCAAGCTTGAGCAGAACTCGCACTGCATCACGGTTGCCCCTCTGAGCAGCTATGTGCAGGGGAGTGGCAAAGTTGAAGTCGGTGCTGTTGACTTTACATCCAGCTCTTACCAGAGCAGTCAGAGATTCCTCCACATGGTTGACTGCAGAGGTGGTTCTGGGTGCAGCGTTCATAACAACCCAGTGTAGAGCTGTGAAGCCTCCCTTCAAGTCAGTGGCATTGACTTCCGCCCCTCTGGCTATGAGAGATTTGATGACTTCTTCTCTGGCATGCATGGCAGCATAGTGGAGGGCAGACATTTGTCTTCTGTCTGAAGAATTCACGTCCACTCCAAAATCCACCAGCTGCTCCACCTTCTTCAAGTCTCCCCTTGCACTGGCTGCAAGCAGTGTCTTCTGTTCTTGGAGTTTCTTATTCTGAACTTCCATTTTTGCTGACATTTTGGCTAGAGGCTTACTCTTAAGTTGAGCGCCTTCCAGGATGCGGCGTCTCTGGATAGATCTCATTCTGCGCAGACTTGCAGAGCGTGGGTGATGCCCTCTTTGAGAACTAGTCCTGCGAATCACTGGGCGGTGTTGGGCAGGAGGAGGATTAGTTTCTGTATCAGAATTTGTTTCTTGTCCTCTGGAGATTTTTGGGAGTTTGGCTTCAGCTTTACGCTTCAACATATTGTTCGCGTGCATTCTGTTACTTTGGCTGTTGTTGTTGCCCATTTCTCTTTTTATACTATGCCTGAAAAGTTCAGCTTTTCTACCGTTATTTTGTTTCTGTTCACTGCTTCTGTACAGGCTCCTTTTATATTTTACAAGAGCAACTACAAAAGCGTACTAGGCATGCGCGCATAGCCGCTAAATTAAAACAATTACGCAGTAATCTTTTTTACCGCGTCAGTGAATGCCAGGTTTCCCCCTCATTTCTAGCATGTACTTTTTCAAACAAAAGCATTGAGTAGTACTTAGCTTTATTTTAGTGCAGGAAATACACAAAAGAATTCTGGCTTGCTGTAAACGTTAAAATTCATTTTAAAGAAAGAATTAAATTTTGTCTTGTCTGTCTGTATTGGTCCTCCAACAGTTGCTGGCTTCCTTATGCTAAATTATTATGCATTATATACTTGTTATGGAGACAGTGTAAGTGTTTCTGTTGTAATAATGTAAATATGGAGTTATGCCACATGCACAGGTAGAATGCAACATGGGTGTGGCAGGGGAGGGTCCAGGGGGGAGGGGAGAGCAGGAGGCCAGCCCTTACTCCCCTCGAACCAAGTTTATTGAAGAGTTATAATGCAAATGGGTACCAGTACAGTCAAACTACATGCTAATGTATGCTACTCACTTATGTCCACCTCATTTATATTGTTTTAAATTTCGTAAGTTTTGACCTAGATGTATTTAGATATATTTGGCCCCTTCTTAACGCTGGAACTGCCCCTGTGTGGTTACATTGCATTGGGGATAAATATTTCAGCTGAGCATGTACAACTGTGTGAGGTTTTGTGGTTGCTACCAGTCATCAACTGAAGACTGAGTGACAGTTGAATGATAATTATATCCATTAATAGAAGTTTGTCTACTTTGGAGAAGTACTGGGAGTGGCAGGGGAGAGGGAGGTGATGGAGGGGAGAGGGAGGTGATGGAGGGGAGAGGGAGGTGATGGAGGGGAGAGGGAGGTGATGGAGGGGAGAGGGAGGTGATGGAGGGGAGAGGGAGGTGATGGAGGGGAGAGGGAGGTGATCGAGGAGAGATGGATTTATGGAGTGAGGTGGAGTGATGGAGGATAGAGGAGTGATGGAGGGGAGAAAGGAGTGATGGAGGGTAGAGTGAGGTGATGTAGTCGCTTTTCTTTTGTTTGTCTTTTCTCTTCTTTTCTTTCTTCTCGTCTTATTTTCTTTGTTGTGTCTCTTTCGTTTCTTTCGTTTTTCTCTTCTTTTCTTTCTTCTCGCTGCTTTCGCCTTTTCTTTTCTCTCTTCTTGTGCTTTGCTTCTACACTTTCTTTTTTCTTGTCGTCCTTCTTTTTTTCTGTCCCTCTTTTTCTCTTCCTTTTTCTTTCTTCGCTGGTCGGTTCTTGCTGGGCGCGCTTCTTGCTTTCGCTCTCGTTCTGTTTGCTGTCTTTCTCGTTCTGCTGTCGGTTTCTTTCTTTTCGGTGTGGGCGGCGCGCGGCGGTGCGTTGGAGGGGAGAGGGAGGTGATGGAGGAGAGAGGGAGGTGATGGAGGGGAGAAGGAGGTGATGGAGGGGAGAGGGAGGTGATGGAGGAGAGAGGGAGGTGATGGAGGGGAGAGGGAGGTGATGGAGGAGAGAGGGAGGTGATGGAGGGGAGAGGGAGGTGATGGAGGGGAGAGGGAGGTGATGGAGGAGAGAGGGAGGTGATTCGTTATATTTGCTTTCACCAGGCTTTTTTTTTTTTTTTTTTTTTTTTGACGATTTCAGTCAGAGCACTCTTAATAAAATTATAGATGGACATTGTTATCTACCAACTGCATTTGCTGTAATTACAGGCCCATGAACATATCGGCAGTGAAACAATTCAAGTTAAATGAAGCTATTTGAATATCGTAGTATCAAGTATGTAATACATGTATTCAAATCTCAAATGGATATGCCTGCACATCTGCAGTAAAACTGACCACACCCACCAAAGTCAGTAAGCATTTTCTATTCGGTTGACTTTGAACTCACTCACTCACAAATTCAGAACACATAGTTCACAATGGTGGTCTTCAACATCGATAACAAGAAGGAGTAGTGCTATAAATACAATAGCAACCTCACCACTGTCAGTATGATCTTGGGCTGATATGGAACTTCGTAAAAATAGAATATAAAAAAAAATTATCATCTCCTAATTGATAGAACTTCATCCAAGTCCAAAGAAATATCTTCTACATAAATATTATTACCACTAGGACAAGTTGAACAACTTTTAGACATACAGAATTCTTATGTGTCACAGACTTCATTTCTCTAACATTTAGGACACATTGTCAACTGCTGCTGGTTGTAACCCACACTCTCTGCCACAGTGTTGACCACTTTAGCCCACAATGAGTGACGAACCAAAGAGCCCATGGAGCCAAACCACATATCAGGAACACTTCACAGCTGATGCAGTTCATGTGAGAGGTCTGTCTGTCTGTCTGTCTGTCTGTCTGTCTGTCTGTCTGTCTGCCTGTCTGTCTGTGCCACTCTGTCTCATACAAGTGAAACTCTCCCAGACGTCATCTATCAGTGCAGGACATCAACTCCCCAATGATAATACTAATTATAGTAGCCTGTATTGACCATTTATGGTATTAGCTAACTTGCCACCATTCGTGCTTCTTGATGCCCTTCACACATGACATGTGTGTGTCACAACTGACATGCGTGTGTCACATGTGGTATTAGCTAATGGAAATATAACAATTACATGCTGTTTAACAAATAATCCCCTTGTCAATTACTATTATTTGAATTCAGTTTCATCTGTAGTCAAGATAGTCCCTCCCTCCCTCCCTCCTATAATTTTATTATAAACTTATTTATGAGTTTGCAGAAGCTGAAGTATATAGCAATTAAGTTAATGAGTAAATACAATTAATGAACGTGTCTGAACCCATTGAATGAATGAATAAATAAATAAATTAATTAGTGATATTAAGTAGATGGTAAAAATAGTTCGATATAATTGTCTCTTCAGTATTTCATCATTATTTTACGTTGTTGAATAAGGTAGTCTGATGAGAATAGAGCTATGGTTGTCAATAGATATTACACAAACTATTTTTAGAACACCATCTGTCATTGGGTTCTGCCATAAAACCACAAGGAACCATTTGAAACTGCAGAGAGTAGAGTAATGGATGATGTCACTCTGCCATCAGGAGACACTGTAAGCTCTCATGGGGTTACACTTGGTAAATTTGGTTTCCACGAGTCTTAGCTTGAGCTGTATTTGGTACCTGACCTGGTTAGGTTCGCTGGTGTGTAGGGTATTCACTGGGGGAATCCCCCTGGTGTCTTGCATACATAGTCAGCCTCAGGGCAGCAATAGGATGGTGTACTCTCTCACTTCAACTTATTCCTATAATGGCCATGTTTTGTTCACTAAGGGGATTATCAGGTATTACATCATGCTCCATAAGCTTTATCTAACACAAATACAAATTTGCACATGTGCACTGTAACTTGCTTGTAAGCTATTCATGAATATACTAAATTGTGTACATCAAACTAAAACCTCATCACGTGACAATACAACTTGGTGCTGATGTTTGTAAACAGTTTCCAATAAGCATACATGTGGGGGTGGGGCAGGAGTTATCTTTATCTTGAATATGAATCAGATACCATATTATAGCCAACAATTTGACTTGGAGGTGTGTCCTAGATCAAGTTAAGAGTGTATTCTGCTGACAAGGATCAGACATGTGCTGGTCATCCATTATCTGCTGTTACTAGCTGCCTCTCTCTGTGTTGGTCTGACGAATGCTTTGCAGTGCAGCAGTGTAGGAAGATGTTCTGGTGGTATAGCTAATGACACACATGTAAGGGCATGTGTTTCATGGTTTAAAGGTGTTCATATGATAAATCATTTCTTATAGATTGAGCCCTCAAAATTATACAGAGGCTCTAGCCCCCTGAGCCCCACCCCCTTCCACTGTAGTGATTATTAACATACTCTAATATCTAAAGCTTGGAAACTAGCATCCTGCTTAGCATTAGTCTGTAAGAGTAACCTCAGGTCAGCTATGTATTCCCTCCTGCACGTGCCTCTGGTTCATGTTAGCAAGTGTGCTCTCTACACAATACAAATAACACACACACACACACACACACACACACGTGTGCATGAAATCCAATGCATGACTGGCATGTTTGTTTGTCCACACTAACACCACAACTTGGCAACCATCGCTACCACATATTCGCACTCTCCTATCGCTATGGTTACACAACTCCAGACTGCGAAAGGATTAATCCAACACATCCATTCAGAGTGAAAGATCACACTTCAGCTTCTAGAAGGAGTCTGTGGTGATATTCCCTAATGTTTCTTGTGTGAATGACTAACTGGTGGGACACAACAGAAGTGAACAAAACTCACTTTATCACACTACTAAGAAAAGAAAAAGACCGTTTGAAAAACTCTTCCGACTGTTTTATTCAATTTCCTATACACTTTCCTGTAGCATACATTAATAAAATAATACAAAGAAAAAAAAAAAAAATAAAAATAAATGATCAATACAAACTACATATAAATAACTTCAAGTCATCTTCACTGATGACACTAGTCCACATTTATTTCATAACTGTAGAGATAGGCTTTCAGAAGGCCCACCCCATAGGGGGGAGTCGCTGGAATAGAGGTTGCTCAGGCAATTTACCACCTGACCTTGTGACCACTGGACTTTTGTACACAAGAGCAGTATTGGCCTATTTATGGGTAGTTTTATCACATGATCATGGGGAAGATTATAGAAGTAAGAAAAGAAACAGTACATAGTGAAAAAAAAAAAAAATTTACAACAACAAAAAAATCATGAAACAACTTGCTGCCTGCACAGGTCATACCACAAGTGATCTCTCATGTCACACACTTCACTTGGCACTGTTGGCATGTGCCTTGTGGTACCAGGTGTGGCTGGACTCACTGTCATGACAACCTGTTCATTATTTAAACGCCACACACTCTCCCTGGCCGAGTGACTTAATACACTTACACCACCAGAGTAAACTATTTCTATTGTAAGGAATGTTTGGACTCACTACTTTATCAATACATCACAGAAATAAACATCTGATAGCCAGACATGATCAACAATCTGAAGGTGCCAGACACACAGAGAGGTGTGAAAGAAGTGGAATGTAAAGATAAATTGTCTTCAATAATCTACTTGTGTGGAGTTGACTGTTTGAAATGTCCACCAGTTTCTGTGCCATAATTCAGTACAGCATGCTGCATGGTGGGTTACTGAGCGACACTCATACCTGCCTCCTTCACATGCACACATGCAAACTAGCATGAATTCACAAGCAATGAGTTCAGCAGATAGTGCTAATGGGTGTGGTGTCCAGATATGAGGAGGATGAAGTCCTGACCCAGCTCGTACTGGACTTCACTCTATTTCTCACCTCAATACTATCAATACAGTATTTTATACAGTAATGTTGCATCTTATTTATCATTTAATAAAATCCAGATCAACACTGTAGGACAATCACACAATTCAGTCATGATTCCTAAAGACTGATGGAATGCTTGCAGTGTATGTGTGGCGTCTACACAACATGGAAGGTGTGGTCTAGTGAGTAAAGGGTGTGGTTTAGTCATGTGCTATCTCTGAGCTGTTCCAGGGGTGTTCTTGGCCATCTGCTGTTGGTAGCTCTGCTGCAATTTCATCAGCTTCTCTGCTAGTGTATCTCTATCCTTCTGCAAGTCCTTCACCTTGCTCTCATAACGCTTGCTAGAATAATACCACACTCCATTTAGCACACACACACACACACACGAGCTATAGCTCACATTTCTTGAGAGATGTATCCCATTCTCTTATCCACAGTCTGCCTTGCCTCCTCCAAGTCTTGCTTGACCAGCGCTGGTCCCACTAATTTGTAGACTACAGCTTCAGCCTCCAACAGATCCAGTTCCTATGCAATTAGCGACAGATAGACAGGAACCAACTCATTAGTGGGGGGATTAGAACTATTACAATAGTTTAAATATCACATCAATTCGCATTAACTCTATCATGTTGTGACAGAGATATCCTAGTTTTATTAATTCAAATTTGGTACAGATATCAAGCATTATTACTTTGGCATTTTACAATTTGCAAATGAATAAGTTGTTCTTTTAATAAAGAGTTCCATTTAATGAACTAATGTCAGAACTTCCAACCCCATGGACTCATCTGTAGTTCGTATGGAAACTGATTCAAGATATCGGACTAAGAAAAGTATAGAATAGACTAGTGGTGTGCTTGAGCACATATAGAGAGCGAACCTCCCTAGTTAGGCTACATAAAACTACAGTATTGTGATTAGTTTTAACTTCTAATGCTCCAGCAACTAAAAACAACAACAAAAACAAAAACAAAACAACGGTGAGTTTTCTATGTCATAGTAACCATTTGCTCTAATCTAAGATTAGGTTTAAGCCTAACCCTATATTATTAAAACACCCTTACTACTGTTGTAGCCAGAAAAGTGGTGTAAACACAGCAATATATTACTAGTGATGTGCTTGAGCACAAATGGCGAGCGAGCCTAAAGACTATACTATTTTTATATGAATGATTTTGACTTCTAACACTGAAGCTACTGAAAATAAGGTCCAGTTTTTAAATTTAGCATACAGGGTAAAGGGATTTCAGTGCCATAGTAACAACTCTCTGCAACTGCTTGAATTGAAGGAAAAAAACAACAACAAAACAATACACGTTATTTAAAAGTTTTCTTTGTGATATTCTTTAGCTAAGTAGTGTTGTAACACACACAATGCTTTGACACAACTGGACATGCACCTACACAGACTTACCTTCACGGTAGTCTAGTGGACAATGTATTTTCAAGTAAATACTGTTGCGCACGGCTTATAACCATGACAAAGAGCACATTGACTTACCACCGCCACTAACTCGAATAGAAATGGAAGTCCCTTAAGTTTTCACGTTATAACTGCACCCGCAAAAGAATTCAAAACGGTAAACAATTCAATTTCTAGGGTGATACGGGTACTGATTGATAAACCAGAGGATTCTGTTTAGTGCAATTTGGGACGGGGTCGACCACATAACTAACACAAAAACGTGAGGGTCAAAGTACAAAATGACATACGTACGTCCAAACATATATACAAATAAATATATAAACATCCCCGATTTTCGATTGTGTTACCCCTGTAAGTGTCTCGCTCGCTACGCTCGCCAATTATTTGCTAGTTAAAAGTTCACTTTGCGCTATTCTCCCGCTAAGCAGTAGCTATAACACACCACACTTTTACACACACACTTGTTCACTGGACATACCAACACAAGACTTACCTTCATGGTTAGACTATTGGACAATGGATTTTTAAGTAAGGAACAACAGTGTTGCGTAGGGCATGTAACTATGGCATATAGTGCATTACCTTACCACTGCCACTAATTCGAATAAATGAACTCCAGTAAGTTAGTTTTAACTGCACCGCAAAAGAATTCAATTTTTCTCTCTCTCGATGATACGGGTAGAAGTCAGTGATGTCCGAGGTTGCCCTTAAATACCATACTGTCTGTCCAATCCCACTGTCCCATGTAGGACAGTCCTATGGAATCCTATGTGTCCAACTTACACACTCCATCTTATGTGTATAGTGTCTCGCTCACTTCACTCGCCAACTAATTTAAAATCTAACACAAACCAAGTTTCCATACTATTTTTTTCTCTCCCTGTGTAGTGGTTCTCAGTATGTAAAACTCGGTCAAACAAATGGTCATCCTCTTAACTTTTGGTAAGGGATCTTCAATACTATAGAACACATCAACTACTAATACTTAATAGTATCTAATAGTAGTATGTGCAATGTAACGCCCCTTCATTAGTGTTTAATAAATACATTTTCTATGGGTTTCGGTTATCTGAACATTTCAGTTATCCAAACACCTCTCAGTCCCTATCTGTTAAGTCTTGCTATACCTAGTTTCAAAGACCAGTGCTCAAGAGTTGCAATAAAGAACCACATCACGGAGACAATGCCTTAAGCTATTCAGTCGACAATAACAATTAACAATAATTATAATGAAATAGTTGGTACAGGTAGCCAGGAGTTGTCTAATCTATTTTAAATGTGACACCTAAGTCTTCATGAAAGTCTATGTCCAATTTATTGTGACACCACTTAAGAAGAGTGCACTTGTTACTGGCAGCTATAGCCAGCTTACTATTACGTTTTTTAAAGATAAATTTAAATACTCACCTTTTTGACGTTCTCATTCTCCGTTAGCTGTCCTTCCAGTTTCGTCTTGCTTGTGTGACACTTCTGCAAATCTGTAACAAAACCTCCAGGTAATTTCTGCTGGTCCAAATTAAGCACAGACATGGACACAACTCCCTAACCTTTCTGCACGGTGTTGAACTTGTCCAATTCTTCCCTCACATCTTTCTCCATAGCAGCTTTCATACCTGTACCCGCAGCCATATCGACGCCCTACCCACGTGTCCAAGGAAATTGTAAGCCACGCCTACCAAAGAACTGTGCGAGTGTGCAGCAATACTGTAAGAGCTGTAAGAATGGTGTTTAACAATGTCCTGCAAGGATGGTCATCTGCTAGGTTTATGTGCAGATACGGAAGGAATTCTTTCCAGTGTAGAAATAAACTGTTTTCAAACTGGGGTGAGTTTTGAAAGGCTATTAGCAACGAGATGTGTCAATACAATTATACATAATTATATAGTATGTGTGTATATATGTGTATTTACAATGGAAATTTTCCTTGAGTATTTCAGCATCACGCGAGTGTTCAATATTTCCCATACTGACCACCAATGTGCCCATGCGTAGTAAAATATGGTGGAGTTACCTCTGAACGGTGATGTTTTGAAGCAGTTCATAGACCATTTTGAAAATATCAAATGTATGATAAACAATTACACTCGTCATAAAGTATGGGATGACATTTCACTCTCACACTAGTAGTTTTTCTCACCTTCAGCTCTTATAGTGCTCGTGAAATATTGTACTCGGACTCGTGCAGTATGTATTATATATATATATATATACATGTAATTAGTGATGAAAATAAGAAACGGAGAAGTCGAGAAATACAGATTGTTTCTTGCTCGACTAAAATCCAAAATGGCGAGGAAGCGAGTGACTCCAGACATCCCATGGAATACTATCACAAAGCAGTCCACCAAAACCGGCAAGGCTCAGAACGTGACATTCACCCCTCAGGGAATGCGCGGTAAGGGACGCCGGGACCCATGGAAGCTGGCAATGCTCATCATTCCTATCACCACATTTGGATTGGGGACGTGGCAGGTGTTCAGACTCCAGTGGAAGATCAACCTCATATCTGAGCTGGAGAGGAAGACTAAGCTTCCTCCTGTGATGATCCCTACCGAGTAGGTGAAGTATATTCATGTTGGGGAGGATTGCGTGGGTGTATTTAAAGGGGCGTGGTGAATAGTTAGCTGTCGTGAACAGAGATACTGTATGACAGATTTAGAATGTTGCGAGTTATGAAACTGGGCAGAGGTTGTAAGACTGCAGAACAAATTTCTCACCTTCCTTGTCATCTCCAGTGATGGTCATTGGATATCTGTTAGACCTAGGACACATAGTACAACTGAGAGTACAGTGATGTTGAACAAGAAAGCCAGGAAGTGAATTACACGGACCTAACCATTCCATGTGACACTAGTAATCAGTTCATTTGCTTGAATGACGACACTTTACTGTTTTGGAAGTATATTCATTTACTTTGTGTAGGTAGCCAGTGTTTGCATCCATATATACACACACATGTATAGTGACATATATTTTATAGTGACACACTTTACAAGTTAATCAAATGAACCACTAAACAGTAATGTACTTTGTTTGGTGACCCTTTACCAACATACACACACATAAGGGCAGATCCAGCGCTAATGATGGGGAGGGGCCCAAATATATTTAGGCCAAAATTTGTAAATGATTTGGACCTGTATTTACCATTGAAGAGCATAAATTAGCATACAGTTGTCCGATAAACAAAATCACCAGTATTGGTACCTTTGTGCATCACAAATTGTCAATCAACTTTGTTCAGGGGGGGTAGGGGTTTCGGGCCCCTTTGGCCTCCTCCCCCCCCTCCCCCCGAATCCTCCCCTGTATATAGTGACATACTCGAACGCACGGGGATTGACGACCCTTTACCCATCCAGTATTCTAGGTCAGGAAGAAGCCATGGAGTACTGTCGTGTGACGATGACTGGACATTTCGACCACTCCAAGGAGCTGTACGTGCAGCCTCGCAGCCTCAACACCACCTCTGACCCCCTGTCTCGGAAGAGCAGCGAGCCCGGTGCACATGTGGTGACGCCATTCTTCTGCCAGGAGCTGGGGGACTGGATTCTGGTGAACAGAGGCTGGGTGCCACGCAAGAAGGTGGAATCGGAAACTAGAAAGAAGGGGCAGGTGAGTGGGTGATGGGGGAGTGTCTGGAGTGCATGATGTTTGGTAAGGTGTTGTCACTGAGATTGTCCAACACAATGGCTAAAAAATTGAGTCCGTGACTGTCAAAGGTATTCTTCGAAATAGAAATTGTTGTCTTAGTAACCTGTGTTTAATTTGACTGGCAAGTACCCCGCCACACAGTGGCACTTGATGTACTAACTTTGTAAATTATGTAGAAATGTGGCAGCACAAGGTGTTTATACTCATGGTCTCCCTCTCCTGCTTCTTCCTGAGCATCATTCTGTGGTGGAATCCACCAGGATTATGATTAGCTACTGCAGGTGTATGAACTTTACCAACTCAGTTCAGCTAATGAATTATTTATGAATATAGACACCCAGTGTTCTTATAGAGAGAAGGATGGATTGGGAAGACCTAGAAAAGAATAAAGACCAGGATACATTAGAGCATAGCTGATGTAGTTTTTGTAATGTGACAGAAGAACTTTAAACTGCTTAGGTCCTTTAGAGAGGGACACTGTTAACTTGGTGTCCCCGCCTTGAGGGCAGGGACACTTAGTGTCCCTCCGATTGCGCTTAGTGTCCCGGTGTTAGGAGCAGTCACTACGTTATAAATTAGTTAGGCGCGTGAAGCCGTCGTGAACTACCCATTTTTAGGTTCTCTCAGGCCCTAAGTAGCACCCTCACTGTGCTTGGGACGCTACAGCCTAGGGCCTTCAGGACCCTAAAAAGGATAGTTCCCTCTGAGGCAGTGCCTTATCTATTATATAGGTTAATAAAGCACTCTAAGAGTCATGGAGCTGAAGGTCCGGCAGATATCACGGTTAGTATGTGTTTTGGCAAAGCTGATGGAGGTGGGTTCGAGTCCCACCTTGGACGTATCTTTCTCTGCCTTCTTCCAGGCGAGTAGTGATGACGCTTTACCAACTCCGATGAGCTCATGAATTGTTCATGCATACACACACCATTGGTCATCATCGTCGCTGACACACAAGTGTATTATTATTGTGATGGAAGATGAAGTATTAGTTTGTGAATTCCAGAATGGAGGCATTATCATGGTGTATGACAGAGACTTGAATTATAAGAGATTTAATCGAACACAGTGGATCAGTATTCATAGAAACTGCGTATGTCCATGGCAACATCTATATTCGTGACAGCAGGAATAACATGATCCATGTCTTCAGTAAAGATGGTGTCTTGCTGCGCTCCTTTGGCTGTGACAGTAGTGGTACAGCTGTATGGGATGGACCGTGGGGTATTTGTGTGTCTGGTCAGTTTGTGTATGTCACAGATCTTGATGGTTATAATGTGTCAGTGTTTACTACAACAGGAGATTATGTCACTTCATTTGGTCAGCATGGTAAAGGGTTTGGTGAATTTAATACTCCAGTCGGAGTATGTACTGATTTAGATGGCTTTGTGTATGTAGCAGATTTTAACAATTCAAGAGTTCTGACTGTTTTAATTTCTTACTGTATGATTCTTTCTTTTTTTTATTTTGATTTCCCATGTCAATATTATCAGTTGTGGTATAATTATTGTATATAGCTGGTAATTGCTACCAGCCATCATGTGTATACTGTAATTGTTCAAAATGACTGAAAACTAAGAAAAATGTTGGAACACGAGTACTAATTTTGCGAACGTGCTAGTCATACTGTCATGTTTTACGGCTGTGCGTGGAAATCAATCTAACTTTGGCCAATAGGTAGATCTAACTAAAGCTATGGAATATTCTAATACTTCACCTCTTGCTATTTAAGCATCAAGTCTCAGAGTTGAAGTGGGAAACATCCAAGCTCCTTGTCGCTGTCTTACCAGATAGTCATTTTAGGATGCAAGTTCATGTACTTAATTTACATTCTTGTGTTAATAGGTTAGTTTTCATCCGTGGGAAGGCATACGTGGTGCAAACCCTTAAGGGTGCTCGCACATAGCAACGCGCGTGCACTTTTTTTCCGTGAATTTAACCACAGAAATGTGGCATCCTGTTCCGTGGAATAGTACCTCGCGAATTGATAAAGCGTGGGGAGAGTTCCCGCGATCAGGATATTATCTAACTATTCCCGCGGCTTGGAAACCACGCGTGGTTTGCTGTAATAATTCTGCTGGTTTACTGTTACTCACTGTGTGGTTGCTGTCTCTGCCCAAGAGAATATCTGCCAAAAAGAAGCTGCAACTGGCTGAAGCCACCAAAAGGAGGAAACTGCTTTATACTTCAAGCACACAACTGTTGTTACTTTTTATCTCAAAACATATAACAAAAAATAATTTTATGCTTGCACAACAAAATATACTTTGTTATAATACACCAAATAATAAAATTGCAGTAGTGGAGTCTCCTGAGCTTGACCTTGTAGCACCAAGGGCGAACGCTGAAGGTGATGCTTGCTATGAACACCACCATGTCAGTGAGCACACTCACAGCTACAGAGTTACCCCATTGCTGGAAGTGATGGTGGAAGTGTTACCTCTGTAGTTGAGGAGTCCAGCTTGGTGTCAACTTCAGCAATCCCTGCGATTGAGGACCTGAGCAGTTCAATAGGTAAGTCATATGATTAAATGATAAAAAAAAAAGTGTAATGCTATTCTAGCCATAACTACCAATTAAAAAAAAAAATTATTGACACACAAAATAAGCAAATAAATAAATAATTATTTGATATAACACCATTGTGAGAAATAACAGGGAAAGTACGTGGGAGAATACATGGGAGAGGGCAGGGGTGATATCAAGGACATATATGCTGACCTAGAAGATGAGCATCAGCAGAATTTAGGAGGGGGCAGTGATGAAGCAGGTGATTCACCTGTAAATTGGTGATTCTCGTCCTCTCCTGGTTCTGTTTGATTGCGAGACAACTGGGTTATGCATCTATGTTGATCACATCACGGACATCGCTGCCACAAGTGATGAATCCTCCTCCTATCACCCTCAATGATCCTACGTTCTAAGCCTTGTGAGAACTGGCCGAAACATTTCATCTGCTGGTAATAATGTACAGATATTTAACTAGTAAATTACAACTACATTTACAATGATAATTTGAAATCAATTCTATAATTATTAATTAAGATAATACTATCGATAAATTTATAATTTATATAGTTTCCAAGGTTACTGGCATAACATAACATGCTAAGGCGTGAGAATCCTCTCTCAGTGGTGCTACCGCTATTCTTAGAAACCTCATCATCCTGGTAAAAATATAAATTTTTAAAAAATGAAAAAAAAAAATTTCTGTCTCTGTCTATTAGTGCTAGTAGCTCACAATGGGTTTGCATTTGACTTCGCTATCCTTCTGGCTGAGGTGGAACAGAAAGCAGAACTGCAGCTGACCCTCTTTCAATCAGCCAATATGCATTTCAGTGATACCCTTCCTTTGCTGAGGAAGGTACTTTACTACTACTGTAGCTAAAATTAGATAGTTACGTACATGCACTTATATATTAATTTGCTTTATATCAGGATGGGGAAGTCATTTTACAAGGCTCACCTTTAGGTTTGGAGAAACTCCACAAAAAAGTCACTGGAGATGAAGTTGCAAGCAAGGCACCTCTAAAATTAAAAATAATTATAGTTATTTGTATAAATTGTAGGAGCACACAGGGCCCTACCTGATGTATTGGCTATAGAGAGAGTCTTCAAGCACCAAGACATCAGACCACATTTGGCAGCTCTCTCCATTAGGTTCCCCCATGAGCAGACTAAGCTGTGGATACTACAGCAGAAGAGGATTTTCATGAGAGCAGCATCGCTGATCAAAGCCATTGGAAAGCCTACACTTACCTCTACACAGGCTAAGAAGCTGGACTCTCTGGGCTTCACATTCGACTCTTGTCCTCCTGAGAGAGAAGCTGACAAAGGCCATTCACAAGCCCCGCTAAAGTAGCCTCCCCTGCTGCTCCGCTGCATCGGGCTGGCTCCAGCAGTGCCGATATCTGCTTCAGTTTTTTTTTTTTCACGCCCGGCTCTTCTCAGAGAAGAATAAACAAAAGATTTCACCTCCTCCGTATACTAGGGCGGGGCTAAAATTGGGGCGGGGTGCATGGAATTAATGTTAGCGTAGTTTTAATTTCTGTTCTGTAAACTACTTTGGACTTTATCTCAGGAATGGGGAATGGAAATAACTTCAAATTTGGAACAGAGCTCAACCAGAGTCTAGTTAGCAAAATGTTCGATACAGATTCCAAAAAAAATTATTTTTTGACAAAAAAAAGATCTAATAGAGCGTGCAAAAGTCAATAAGTTAAAAGCAATATTGAATAAAGAAAAAATGGATCGAAGCTATTGTAGGCATCGGGTCGGAGAAGTAGTAGGCGAAGTATGGCGGCTCTAGGTGCAGTACTGGCGAAGGAGTTATAGCTTTTGTATGAGAAGGTAGAAGGGTCATATCTCTTGAAGCGGCCACTTGTTACTTCTGAATTCAGGTATGTAGACTTCTACGGTAGTAGTAAATAAGGTCCACCTGCAGAAAACGGTCTAAACACAACAGAAAAATAAAAATTCTTCCCTAGCAACCAGACTCAATTAACCGCGTGGGAGGTGCGTGGGAAGTGTGCGAGCACCCTTAAAATTTGTGCATTGGTAGCATTGAACTCTGGAAGAACTGCCAGTCACACTGCAGTCTTTCTCTTTCTTCCATGAAAGATCTAGCTATGGATGAATGTATAGGTTGAGGGAAGGATTGGGTGGGAGGGAAAAGTTATTGTTTCATAAATATGTTCCCAGTGTTTTAACTTTGTTTTGTTCTTATACTAGCAAATGAGTATTTAGAATTATACTTACACATGGCATTGTTCGTAGTATAATAGATGGTAGTATACCAGTACAAGTATGAGTGGTTTGTCTATTTAGGACTAAGCTCTGTCATGTGGGTTCAATGTTTCTATTTACCTGAACATGCGTGGGTGCAGAGAGTCAAGGGTTAATTGTCTATTACATGTATATAGAATGTATATTATGTGAAGTCTGGTTAAACTCTTGCTAGATATATTTCCACATATTTCTTGTTGCCCACTGAGGTCTCTCTGTTTACTGTCTATATTACATCATGTAATATAACTCCATGTTGTGATGGATCAATCCTCTGTTGGTTTGTGGTCCGTCAGCATTGACTAAATGATAAATCTGTACTCGATTTGCATCAACTAGCCAATGTCTCTTTCTAGATACACGGGGAGACTTCATTGACAGCAGTTGTTAGAGCGTCAGAGAAAGTAAGATAGCTGTAGGTAATGGTGTTTTTTAATTTTATTATTTGAACTATAAATTTCATTTCTCAGAAAGGAATGTTCACTCCAGAGAACAAGCCATCAGAGAATCATTGGGCATTCAAAGATGTCGCTGCCATGGCAATGCATGCTGGGACCCTCCCACTGTTCTTAGATGCCGATGCCAGTAAGTCATTTTAAATAATGCAATGGAATTATTTATTATTACTGATTCTATTTATAGCCACCACTATTCGAGGAGGTCCAATAGGAGGGCAGACGAAAGTAACTTTAAGGAATGACCATTTGAATTACATATTCACATGGTAAGGTGTGAAATGTAGTACTAGGAAATGATTGCTCTGTATATAATTAATGAAATTAAAGTATAATTATATTGAAACTAAGGGATATTATGAAGTAACAAACTGAACTGAATGAAAGACAATATTTCTGAATAGTTTACTATCTTATTAATGAACTATCTAGAATTAATTAAACTTCTTCTTTGAACTAGAGTTAAATATGACCAGGCAATATTTAATCTATTTGTAACAGGTATTCTCTGGCACTAGCCACTTCCTATCTGTTCTACAAGTTCTGGACTAAAGGCAGATGAACAAGAAGTTAATAATGAGTTTGTAATCGATCATGTCACAACACTACATAATAGTATGTCATGTATTATTTTGATATCAACACTTCATAGTAGCTAACTAAAGCCATAGCTACTGTCCATATAGTTGAATATTTATTATTTTTATTACTGTAAATTGATTTATATTCACTTCTTTGTTATTTATCTAATACTCCAAATTAATGAATGAATTTATTGTTTTCTTGAAGTATTTGTATGGCTAGCTGTAGCTGTGAACTATTTTCAGCAAGATTTTGGCGTGAAGTTTAAATGTAGGTTAAGTTGTTATTATACACTGGCTTCAAAGACATTGTCATAAGATCTGATATTTAATACGCTGATGCAGTAGTTTTTATATTGAGTTTTGTGTCTAATGTTCAATTGTCCGGAAATGATTTTTTTTGTGCATAATTAACTGCCAGTTCGTAATTTTTATATGTAGCTAGGTAGCACAGGATACTTGTTGTTATTCTCATAGTCTTATACATTTGGATTTTTTAAACCTTTTCTAGCTTATTACTACAGAATGATTCCCTTCGAAGTCAGAGAAGTGAGGTTTGTTAAAGATTACAATGAAACTCCGGAGTATGTGCAAGCGCATTGGTAGAAAAGGGTACATGAATGCCTAACTCGTCAGAGTGATATGGCTATAGATATTTCACTCTCAGGCTTTATTTTCTCTCGCCTCTTGGTCGTGAAAAATAAATTAGCCTGCTCTTGAAATATTTCACCATATCACACTTCTGACGCATGTAATAAGTACTAGCTAGCTATATATATATATATATATATATATTATATGTAATAAGTGGTTTATTCCACACTAGATATCTCTGAACACTTTACGGTGACATTCATGATTCCCACTGAAAATTAAATAGCAATATTATATCCAGTATAATAATACTGATACTGTTCATTCATTTCATAATGTATCAACTTTAACTGCAATCACCAATAAGAGAATAATAAGAAAATTTATGGAAAAAAACAATTCTAAAAATTTCTAGCATAATGGGGCACTCGTGTGGCCTACCCCTTTCCCTTTTAATATCCGCTCACATAGTGGTGGGAAAGAGGGGATACTTACTAAAAGGGTAAAGGGGTCGGGCATGCGAGACTAATTAGCTTGTACCTCACTTTAAAAGCTATAGCCAGTAATTTCCCAGTAGACACTTTGTAGTGTTCCTCACTAGTGATCTCTGGAGGATTCGTATCATTCAATGGCTCCAACCATTTATGCCTTCTGGTCACAACAAATTTTTATTTTTTAAAATAATTAGATGCACAAGGCATTCAGGAGAAGAGCCAACTAGCCAATAGGCTATTCTAAAGACCTTCCTAACATTAAACAATTCCACAGATCATAGTAAATGTAAATGATATTCATAGACTTCTCAGAGCCATAATGATTTAATCAATGCTGCCCACTCATCTGGCTGTTGTACTGTTAGCTATATATCCAGCTTCATCTGAATCACACACTTCGTTTTACTAACCTGACACATGAATACACACACGATACTGGACTGAAAATGCTTTATCAACTCACCTCATTTGCACACCGTCATTGCCTCTCTCACTTAATACTATTCTTGACCTGTGTATTCATGAATACATACATAGCTACACCACTGTCAGCATTTTTGACAATGCTTTTCAACCAGTTTCTGACCATGCTTTACCAACTGGGATCAACTAATGAATTAGAATTCATCATTAATATATACATGCACTGTTGACAATACTGACACACAGCTCCGTATATAGTTATATAGTACCCCACCACATGTAATGGTTCATGATGTACTAATTAGGAATGCAGTAGCATTTTTATTGGTTGCAACTTCGAACCTCTGAATCGAACCACCCTAGCAGTACAGACGGGACTGTCAATAGCTAGTGGGTGGTCTTTAATAAATTGTGCAGTCATTGGAAATGTTTATGAAGTTATTGTCTAGATAATTTTGATAGATTAATTCTTATGTTACAGTATTACAGAAACACAATGACATGCCAATAATTTTGTTGAGTTTCAACATTAGCCCACCACAAGAAATGATTTCGGACTAACGCATCATATAAAAGATGTCAAGTATATCATTATAAATTGATAAAGTAGTTATTTATGGAAGGAGTTTGAGCAGGTCTTCTACATCAGGTCGATCATATTGCTCCTTGCTGCGGAAAGAATACAGAAGCTCTCCGGAAGATGCCATCAGAATATCTCCTCCAATGACTACAACATCGTCACCATCCCAGGCCAAGTTGTCGATTCTTCCTCTGGCTACAGCCTCCGCGTAAGCAATGAAGATATTCAGATCCCAAGCTGCTGCTAGTTGGCGTTGAATCCCCACAGTCCTGTAGAAGACGAGGTCTCTGTCTAGAAACAGAGGCAGTTGAGATCCGTAGCTCTCCAACCACTTCAATCCTCCTTCCCTCGTACCGCTTGCTACCACCACGATTTTACAGCCCTTCCGCTCAAATTCACCCCGCCGAGCTTCCAGAGCTGCAATGTGGTCGTTTCATGGTCGTCAGACATAATGCTTGCGGAGGACAAACAAGGTTTTACGAGAATTTGCTAGAATATCTCTCAGAGAAGTTTCAGTTCCTGAATGAGCTTGTACAAATTTGATATCCTCCTTACAGAGATCACCAACCTTCAGCACAGGATGCTTTATCTTATCTTCATGCATTCTGCAGTCTTCATCCAATTCTGTAATGAAATTTCTGTAATCTTTTTCAGCAGAAACAAGTGCCGACACCGAGCTCTGTAGACATTGATTAGCAAGATTCTCATTACAAAGGCCATCTAATTCTTTCCTGGACTTCACTTTGGCAGCACGGAAGCACTGCGCATACTCCTGAACTGGGTAAACATTCAGTAAGCCACTAGTCTTCAAGGGGCCTGAAGATCTACAAAATGAAACGATATCTCTTCCAGAAAGCTCGTATTCTGACCTTCCCTTTTGAACCATAGATACCAGTGACGATGCAAGGTTGCTTATTATAGCAGCTACCCCGCCGTCTTCGCTCGCCTCCATTATCCCACAAGCGAGATCCCAAGGCACCGCCTTCCCGAGCGAGGTTAGTAGAGATCCTTTTACCTATTATTTGTAACCCAAAATGTATGGTAAGCATGAACGAGTTTGACGTAGGAATAACCCTTTACCAAACATGGCGTAGTGACGGTGTTGTCTAGCGCAGCCGGACTCTTTACCGTCCGTACTCTGCCCAAGTAAATTTAATGTCGATGCCCACAACAACAACAACAACAACAACAACAACAACAACAACAATAATAACAAAAACAACAATTTTTTTCCGTTTTAACAGCTACATCAGACATATTTTTTTGTTCTCTTAATGCAGCCATTTCAAGCAGGTAAAACACAATAAAAAAAAGAATTCAACACATTTCATGCAAATAGTTAATAGTGTACAGTAAAACTTCTACGACCTCTCCCAGAGGCGACCGACCTCTCTGCAGAGACCAAATCATGCGCCCCCGATAACCTCCTAGAAGCAACCACCTCTTATTTCCGACCAGCGACCAATTTCTCAGTTTCGTCTTGCTCAAAATAAATACGTTCGCCCCTCTACGAGCGACCAAAGGTCACACCTACTGAAATTTGAGAGATTGCGGCCACGCTGAAAAAAAAAAGAAAAAAAAAAGGCATAGCTACGACACTACTTCTACGGTATCCAATTTTTGGTGCAAGAAGTTTGATGCTTCTATTTTAATCTTCATCTGAACAAAAAGTACAGGAAATAATATCCACAGGACAGCAAGTGCTACTAGGAAAAATCACCTCCTTGCTACCAAAATAAAGACTGGTGCGGTTCGTTTGCAAATACCGCCTCAAACAATCCGATGATCATTTTGAGATTAGAACTTGCCCCAATTTATCACCTGAGTAGCCACAAACTCGTTTAAATTTTAAAAATATATATATGTTCCTGTTTTCCTCAAACTAGTTGAACCCTGAAAGTTTAGCACAGCTGGGAAGCACAATGGGGCAGGGATAGAAAGGGAGAGAAAGAGTAGCTAAGGAGAGGGAGTTTGGTGTGCGGACAAAAATAGCTAAAATGTTTGAATAGGTAAAGGAGTGTATATTATGAATTATTTCATTTATGTTGTTGCCTATTTTGAATACTATAAAAAAAATGGCATTGATGAATGAGAACGGCCTCATGCAAATGTTGATGTAGAGGTTCCTGAAAATCAATTTCCATTTTTAGCCAGGTCCTATGTATGCATATAGGAGCTGAAATTTAATTATATGTTATTTGTCAAACTTCCCCCCCCCCCCAGATTTGCTGTGTACTATATTAATGAAGCACCAAGGGTGGAAACATCATTTTTATATACATTTAGTAAATAATTGATTTAGAGTACATAGTATCAATATGAATATGCCAATATGTAGCTCATGCAAGTCAATACGAAACGCTAGAACAAGGCACGTGAGTACAGCGTGACCATAGGGGTCGTTGCCAACAATTATTTACGTCGTACGGCCTAAAATAAACTAGCTTTTTCTGAAGAAAAAAAAAGTTGAAAACTAAAATTTCTGGCACATTTGCAACATTCCATGCTTGTTTAATCTTCGGGAGGCTACAATCTTCGAGATCCGCTTTTTGTTGTGTGATAGACTGACAGACAAACCAGAGTTACCGAACCATCTCGCGCATGCGCGCTGAGGGTAACTCGTGACTACCTAGTATTAATTCTGGTCTGTATTTGGGTGTGGTCTGAGTGTTCGAGACACCTGCAATACATTCATTACTACAGTGACGCTGTGGGAAGAGATCATAGATCTAAGCCGTATGGTTGAAACTAAGGATGAGCTGACGTCGGAATTCAATCATTGGCGTGGGGTTAAAGAAACGTCGTAGCGGTCTTTTGCCCGTTAGATGGCGGAAAGTCAGCCGCAAGTTGGTGATGAAGTGAGCGCTTAGCTACTCGCTAGTGTGTAGTGTAGCTATATGGCTAAGCCTATGCCTGTGTTCATATTTCTAGCTCTGTATAGATCTTATAGATCCACTGTTTTTTGTTTGTTTGTTGTTATTGCTTTGTTCTAGTTGTTACTAGGTTCAGTGGTAATTATTAGATCCAATTTTTTTTGTTAGACAGGTGAGTATGACCCACCACTATGTTAATGGCAGAATATTTAATATTTCAAAGGAGTAGTTAGTTATATAGGTTAGTTACATGCTAGGATGAAACTGACTGACTAGCTATCAGCTTCTCTAGCGTGGTGGGTCACTGCTGTAACTCAGTGTGTCAGTGTTTGACTAAACTTGCTGCCACTTATTTTGTATTGTGTTATTTTAAGTAAGTCATGTTGGCAGCAGCTAAAATTATTGCTAAATGGTCTGGCAATTTCCAGGTCAGCCAGGAGGTTCACAAGGGTCACGAGTACAAATGACTGCATGTACGTCCACAAACAAATAAAAAATATCCCCAAGTTTCAAATTGTGTTACTCCTGATAGTGTCTCGCCCGCTTGCCAGTAAGCTAAGGCCTTACATTGCCCATTAGGAAGTCACACGAAAAGACTTGTACAAGGAGTTGTCCTTATTTCGACTAAGCAGGCAGGCTGAATTTCCACTTGCCATACTGTTCTAAACAGGTCCACACTTCATAGGTCTTTGCCAGCTAGAGATGGATCTCTAGTTGTATAAATATCTGAGGCAGCAATGGTCCTAGCAGCTGGATAACATCGCTTATGAAGTCCAAACTGCAATCCTGCATGAAAGCCTTTTTTTTTGTAATCCTGAACAAAATCTCTTGAGTCTGAAAGCACAATATCATAACTGACTTTTACTGATATTCCTAAAAGCGAGTCATGTGGTGCACATGAAATATAAAAATGTAGCGGTAGTCACTATATTTACGCTAAAGGAACAGTTTTTTCCTTTTCATAAAATATCTCGTTAATGTACAGCAGCACAAAACTGAAGTGTGTACATGACAGTGATCACATCATGGTGACGATGATTATGAATATTAATTAGGTGACGATCAGTTCATAGTTCATGGTTACTACAAAAACATTGATGTAGTCGAACAGAATAACCACACCAATCTCCTTAATTTTCTCCTTTTTATATCAGCTTCTACCAGCTGTTCTACTGAGCAATGTTCAATACTTTTTCTGTTGCCTACTGTACATTATTTTAAAACAGGAAATACAGTATTCTCTCTTATTGTGTGTTTGTAGTTAACATTGTAAATTGTGTTTGTTTGCATTATTCAATTACAGTGTTGTTGTTAATATTATGTATCACTGTTTTGTTTTTGTTGTACATCCTATCAAATAGCACGTGCATTGCATATCACATAGAAAGCAATTGCTGATGTTTGTTTGGAGTTTTTACTAAATTTTTTTTATTGGTATTTAGTGTGATCTCATTGGTCCTCAAGCCTCATTTCGCTGGGAACACTGCCATACATGGAGTGAGGATGTCCGGCCTGAACATTGTGCAGTACTACATAATAAAGTACTAGTATTAGATGGGGACAAACTTCACATCTCTACTGACCTGCATTCATGGACTACTACTACTACTACTATACCTTATGTCTCCTCGTCCCTAATTACCTACCAGTCTAAGTTTGTATTGGTCGGTGGATGGCATCCCTCCACTGGCACCACTAACTTTTTGTGGACTAGTACTACTGGCCTAGACTGGAAGACATCGCTACGTGCCATGCCTACTAATCGCTACTTCACATCACCAGTTAGTGGAGGATCATCAGAGGTCCTGGTAGTGGCTGGTGGGCGTAGGTCACCTTTTTCTGTCCTCAATGTAGTGGAAGTGTTATTTAATGACCACTGGATGACTGCAAACTCACTACCTACTCCATGCTGGAACATGAGATCAACATTCCATGAAGGCAACTTCTACTTCACAGGAGGATATGACAAGAGAGAGATTCTATTTATATGCAGTTTAGAGTCTCTCATAGCATCTGCTAGTAATGACAGGACAACTCCACTAACAATATGGAGGACAGTAACCACACCTACTTACATTGACGCTATCGCCTGGTCCTTATCGAATCTAATCTGCATAGATGGTGAATGTAAGGTTAGAATTTATTCCAACAAGACAGAGAAGTGGATTGAGACTACTATTGAGGGAAATGGAGCAGGTCAGAAGTATAATGGAGTATGGGTAGATTCTGCAGTCTTGTCTATCGGACAGTTACTGGTTGCTATTAAAGATGGAGTGTATAAAGGAACTCTGTCAGGTTAGTGTATGCAAATAGCAGCTTCTCTCTAGAAGAAAGTATGATATGCAATTATTAGCTGAGAATGTCTGAGCTAAATTGCAGCTGTGCACTGGCAGCTGCTTCTTCAGGCTTAGCTCCACCAGGCTGTAAAACCAGCAGCCCACACTCCTATTGCTGGAGCAAGCTGAGGGTAGAAGCATAGGAGTGTGTGGGTTATTGTAAAGTAAAACCTGTGTGACTATAACACTTGTAATTATAGGGCTACTGTAAACTCACAGCTTTAGGTTCAACAATCAAGTGCTACTTCATTAGCTAGAAGTCACTACTTAAGGTACCAATGCACTGCAGTATGTGAGCTATTGCCAGTGTGAATAATAAAAGTTGTGTCACAAGTCATTAGTGCATGTGCATTGGGGGAGTTACATATAATTAAGAAAGGGGACATTTTCTTTGTAACCATTCCATTTAGGCAAGCAAGCTCAGCAGAGGATAGAAATTCCAGTGTCTGTAGCAAGTATTGTGTTCATTAAAGTAGTTGTATTTACTATCAGTTCTCCTATGGACTTATCTTATTTTATTTTATGTGATAGATGACTACAAGTATGAAGAAGCATACAAACACTTCATTGTTTCCAAGGAGGTTCTGGAGCTTCTGTCTTTAAAGCTTATGTTTCTTGGTCCACCACGACAAGGCAAGACTACAACTCGCCGTCACGTTACAAAAGAGATCATAGATTTTATGTCAGCCAAAGAAGAGGAACAGATTCATGGCAGCACAGGCACAGTGGAGTGTTGTTCTAATATGCTAGTCCAAGGCACGTCTGATACAACTACAGCAGATAAAGGAACAAACTGGACCATTGTACAGAATCTCACTGAGGAAGCATCTCTACTCCTTCATAGTCTTAGAAAAGGTCTGGAGACGAAATTCACTTCTGAGACTGCAGCTCGTCCCCATGGAGATATTGCAACAATGGCAGAGGTCATTCAGGCTAGCAGTACAGAGCAGTCTCACCTTGTGGAAAAACCACCACAACCAACATTGAAGCAGTCCAGACAAAAGAAATCCTCACCTCTCTCACCAACACATGTCCAACTAGCTGTTGAGGTGATAACATCACAAGATTATTCTGAAATAGCTGCCATATATGAGAGAGTTTCAAGGCAACCACTGTTTGCAGAAATTATGAGGCATTCTTTCAAAGCTTTTTTGAGAATGGAGGACACTGGAGGGCAGCCTGAGCTGATGGACATGCTACCAGCACTCACCACAGGACCTGGCATCTACTTACTGTTCTTTAGCTACAAGTTCAAGTTAGACGAGGAGTATCGAGTCTTTTATCAGAGAGCTTCAGGAGAGACAACTGCACCAGAGAACTCTAAGTTTACTCTGCAAGAGATGCTTTTGCGTTCCCTGGCCAGTGTATCTTGTTTCAGTTCCTCCGATCATCTTCAACCTCTACCAGGAGCAGACAACTCGCCCATCATTGGTGAGATACTCGAGTCCTCCAAGTCAGTAGTGCATATAATGGGCACTCACAAAGACCAGATTTCTGAGGAAGACATCACTACAGTGGACTCACAGCTTCAAAAGGTGATTCGAGACACAGACTTTTACAGGAAGGACATAGTGCAGTTCTGCTCACAAGACAAGCTTGTTGTTTCTTTGCAAAGAAACAACAAGCTTGTCTTGCGAGCAGGACAACACGAAGTGTGGAATAGAAGAAATCCATCACTTGCATCAGAACTGGAGAATGCAATGGAGAAACACTTTAAGAAGCTGAAAATTCTAGCTATGTGGCTTCTGTTTAGTTTGTGTCTTTGCATGAGAGAGGTGAGGACAGCCAGCCTGGAGACTTGATTGGCCTTGTCCAATGCCCTCAATATGACACTCTATGAGACTAAAGTAGCTCTGTGGTTTCTTCACCACCATGCTGGTGTTCTGATGTACTTCCCCAGTGTGCCTTATTTGTAGGCCCTGGTCATCATAGACATCCAGGTGGCGTATGATGGTATCACTGGTGTCATTCTTAAAGCCATGAGCTTTGATAGCATAGGTCAGGCCACATCCGAGAGATTCAGGAAGACAGGTCGATTCTCTTGAAAGATTTGAAATCGGCTACACCTAAAATTTCAGGAGATGTCATTCCACCAGAGCAGCTGGTAGCCTTGCTTGCATATCTTCACATTATAGCTGAGATTGTGTCAGTTGAATATTCTAAGTCAGTCTTAGAAGAGGAGAAAGAGTACATCATACCTTGTGTGTTAGAAAACACGAGTGCAAAGGAACTTGACCTATTCCACAAAGAATCCTACAGGTCATGTTTGGTGGAGCCTCTCTTGATGTACTTCAGTAGTGGGTTTACTCCTATGGGACTCTTTTCTGCTTCCACGGCTTGTCTCGTATCTAACATGTCCTACACTTTCATCAGAGAAGGTGTCAAAAAAAAACATGGTGCACTTTTTGTACGGATCCAATTTAATTCGTGTAACATTTGTAGTTCGATCAAATTATTCGAAATTGTAGTTTCATGTGATCCTACATTCCAAGACTCTATTAATTGTGAATGTACTGCTTTAAAACAAGAAACAGAGGACACTCTAAAGAAGGCCACTTCCAGAATGAACTACAACAGCTACATGGACTACCAGTTTGCCTCTGACTGTGTTCACATGAAGGAGGGAATCATCTCGGGGTTGTTGATGGAGCGCACTCTGTCCCCAAAGTCTTGAAATGTCTCTTCAATCCAGACAACCCACAAGCAGTTGTGCTTAACAATAGACACCTCATTTGGAATGGACAGGTATGCAGAAATAAACTATGTATTCTAGCTAGCTTGTTTTAACTAACTCTCATTTATTTTGTATTAGAAATACAAAAAAGAAAGATGCTGCAGTAGAAATCTCTGAAAGTAAGTGAAGTTGTTATTTGCAGTTAGCTAGTATTATTGAAAATGTTTTATTATTAGGTGGCAACAACTTGAGTATATTTCTGAGAGCGAATCCTGACTTGGTTCACTCAGTGAAGCCTTGTGTTATGACAGTAGCTGATCACTGCTACAGTGTTAGACTCATATCATAATATACCTACAAACAGCTTGTCAATGTAAAGACCTGATTGACGAAGACAAAGCAAGGACTCTCTTAGACAACATTCGTGAAGCCTTTTCATCGAGACATGCAGCTCTCAAGGAGTTTGTTACTGTACTGTACCAAACAGGAGAATGTAATGATGTGGCAGATAAAATACAGCAACAGCTCCAGTAAGTATATTATTATTGTTGTAGTATTATTTGTATTATTATGTTTGTTTTTGTAATAGAATTGTGGATTGAAGTCTGTCAACACTACATGAACATACATTTTAAAACATTCATTATAGTGCATTTTACACTTTTTTATATATCAAGTTGATAATGTATCACATATTTCAAATTGGATATTGAATTTGCACATTGTCAATTGTAATTTATATTGCAGCTGTAAATTTTCATTAAAATATTAAAAATACAAATTTTATTTCTTTATTAATAATAAGCAAACAATGCAAAAATAAAGTGCTGGCAAGGCAAAAGGTCATGAGGCCCTAACATGACATTGATGACTGCACACAGAATCGAATGGAGGGAGTTGTCATAAACCTGAAGGCTAGGTGACTTAAAGCAAGGAGCGCTTCGTAGCAGGTATTGCAACTTCGGGATGGCAAAAGAGTTGCGTAACAGAACCAACGCATCATGTGATGTCAGGTACTCTAGTCTCTCCCCCATCCTCACCAGAGCCTCAATCTTGTCATCCAGGGCCGCTGATATAGACTCTACTCCTCCTAGTGGGGACCCCAACAAAGTGGCATGGGCGGGATTAACCACTTTAGCACCTGGAATCTGTGTGATGATTGTACCTCGTATGGAGTGGTCATGACAGATAATCTCTGACTTGCTGTTGTTTAGAAATAAACCTAGCTTCTCAGCATCCTTGATCACATCCAGGTCATGCAGGATGTCCTCACAGGAACCACCCAACGAGATGTCATCCAAGTACATAATATTCAGCATAGACTTCAGCTGTAGGCAATGGCCGTGGAGAGTGAGACAGAAAAGGAGAGGGCCCAAAGGATCTCCCTGTTGGACTCCTTCTCCTGAGGAGATGGTTCTATCACCCCAACGAAGCACTGAAGGAGCAGAGTATGCTGTGTGAACTAGCGGATAGATAGGAGCATGGGAACGGATAGCTTCCAACATACTATCCCGGCGGATTGAGTTGAACGCATTGCTGAAATCCAGTTTCACTATGGCGTGCTCCGGGTCTAAGTTAGAAAGGAACTTCCTAGCAGCATGCACTGCAGCCTCTGCACCTTACACCATATCCAAGTTGGTGGGGAGCCAGCAAAGCAGCCATATCACCCACAACTGAAAACCCAGCAACTTTAGCAACCAAACGTCTCAGGGTGCATCCTACAGCAATTGGCCTGATGCCCCCACATTTCTTTTGAAGAGCCACTAAGGAGGCCCCCAAAAAGAAGGGTCTGACCTCCTCAGGAGTGCGGCCATCAAGCACTAGAGTAGCGAAAGCTACCAGGGCAGAAACAAAGGGTGACTCTTCTATATCATCTACCGAGGCAAGGAGATCCTTGAGATGTTGAGGCTGTAGTTTGTCTAGACCTCCGGCCGAGCCATTTGGAAAGGATCGGATAGCCCTTGTGATAACGCTGGCCAGGACATCAAAGGTTGCACGTGGGGTGACTGAGGAGGGGATTGTAGAGTCTGGATGGGGGGGTGGATGCTTGGATTGTAGAGTGGAAAAGGTACTGTCATCATAATCAGCCAGAGTCTCATTGGAGCTTGCCAAACGTATTGCACCTCTCAAATCACCCGCATCAATCTTCCTGGAAACCCTATTAGCCATATAATAGCATGCAAAGGTAGCTAGTGTATGTTTTCAAGTGGTTTGAACTTGGTAGCAAATGGTCGCCAACACAACTAGCCACAACTAGAGTATATTTCTGTATTCTGACTTGGTCCACTCAGTGATGAGGCCAACTTTTGGACTGGATGACACAGGTGAGGCCAGAATTCTTCTGAATAACATTCATACAGTCCTGTAATCATTCTTTATAACTTTCACAAATGTGACATGTATTACAGTAAAACTAAGAAAAAGTTACAAAAAAAAAATAAAAAAAAATAATAGATAGACAACGAAATGGAGGGATCTACCGCCCACAGAAAACTCGAGGCCCACGGGCTGTTCCCGAGCGTAGCGAGCGAGGGGGCGGTACTAGCGTATGCCAGGGGGGTTCGACGACGGGCGGTAGTTCCAAGATTTTGTTGTCTATCTGTTTCAGAATGTAGCAACTATAGCCCTAGTTACCAGGTGGGAAAACATTTTTTCTACTTCTCTGCTTCCACGCTGACACTGTAAGACAAGGACGGTCGGGAAATTACTAAGGAGTCCACACAAAGTGCGGTTGTTTAGGCTGAGGAGCCCACAAGTGCAGCAATTCCGGTTAGTTGTTTAGGTGAGCCGTGGGTGCAGCGCATGGGCATGGGGTATATGTAGTTAGTTCGCTTGACTAGTAAACGCGCAAAAGTGGTGGAGTTCAGTAATTTGGGGCAGGAGGGTCAGTGTGGTTATCTTTTCAGTGAGCTTAATCAACAAGAACATTCTAGCCAAACCTGCACCTCAGAACATTCACATTTCACCTCAACTTTTACTACAAATTTTCAAAACCAGTTTAGTTCCTCGTATAGCTCCTCTCAGTTAGCTTCTGTAATACCTTCTTCCACTCAGTCAGCTCTTTCATCTAGTTTCTTACAGTCAGCTCTTCCATCTAATTCCTTACAGTCAGCTCTTCCATCTAATTCCTTACAGTCAGCTCTTCCATCTAATTCCTTACAGTCAGCTCTTCCATCTAATTCCTTACAGTCAGTTCACCAGTCCAGCTCCTTTTCAGTCTAGCCCATCACAGTCAGGTTTCCAGTTTAGCTCCTCACAGTCAGCTCTCCAGACTATAGCTTCTGTATCAAGGTTTGGCCAACCTGTATATACCTGATGACGAAATTGTTAAAGCTCGTATGAAGGCCATACCAAGACTCGCCAAGCCACTGATTAATGTGTTAGATTATGGAATTCTTGGAGGGAGAATAGAAGAAAACTAGGTTTTGATGTACCACAATTAAGTGAAGTTGACAGGATTATTCAGGCACAGTGGTTGACCAGGTTTATTTTGAAGTGAGGAAGATTAACGGCAGTGAATACCCTCCAAACACACTATATCACATAGTGAACGTCATTATGCAGCATGTACGCATCTCTAACCCTGGTACTGACTTTTACAAGGATGCAGAATATTCGGGCTTCATAGCAAGCTTAAATGCAGAGATGAAGCGTCTCCAATCAAAAGGAATGGGATCTACTCTAGAAGCAGGCTGAGCCCCTATCAACACAAGAAGAGGAACAGCTTTGGGAAAATCAAATTCTGGGTGACCATAGCTAGCCCCCAAGCTCTCCTCAATACAATGGTTTTTTTGACTGGACTATATTTTGCACTAAGAAGTGGAGATGAACACCGCAACCGCAATTTACGACGAAATCCATGCCAGATTAAAATAGTAGAACGTTCTGGTCAAAGATCATATTTGGAATATACTCCAGGCAGATATTTTTTGCGTCTATTAAAAATATCAGTCTCTTTGTTCATCTGATGCTCCTGATGACGCATTTTACCTTACACCACTTCAGAAGCCAAAGGAAAATTGTTGGTTTAAAAATGTTCTAATAGGGCGAAATAAACTATCCAAAGCAATTTCAAATTATGTGCAAAGAATGCAGAATTCAAGGATACAAAACTAATCATTCTTTAAGAGCCACAGCAGCCTCACGTTTATACTCATCTGGAGTTGACGAACAGCTTGTTATGGAGTGTACTGGACACAGAAGTGCTGAAGGCGTTCGCTCAAACAAACGTACTTCAATGATGCAAAAGCAAGAAATTTCAGACATCCTTAATACAGGCAAAAAATATATTAAAACTAATACTATCCATGAAACCAGTGCTGTAACAAATGCAAGCAATCAATCATCTAGGAGTGGTACCTTCAACTTTCATTGTAGCCATGTAAATATCATATTTAATAACAGTTCTGCTGATAAATTTCCATAAGTATAGTCATGTAACTACACAACATATTTAAATAACAGTTGTGCCGATACACTTCCATAAGTAGTCAAGTAAACATCATATTTAATGTGCCTTAATCTTCATATCTATATAATCAGTACACATCATAGCTATTTAATAACTGATAACATGAAATAATTAAATTAGAAAAAAAAAACAGAATTGAATTTTTTTATTTATTAAAATCATGCCAAAAACAAATGCCAGAAGGGAGGATTCTATCTGGCATTTAGTATCATCCCTTCTGGCATTTAGTATCCCAATGGCCTAATTTGACAAAATCTATGCTGGGTAGAGTGCCTGCTTCACAATACAAAAGAGGGGCCAGCTATGTTTTGACAATCGCACAGTAGTAGCAGAAGTATACTTTGCGAATTTGTGGTATTTTAGTTTAGCTTCTTGTTGTCTCGTATCCGTTTACAGCAACTCTCTATACGTCGTCTGAACTCACGTGGCAAAGTGCACCAGGCTGCCTCTCCTCAGCCGTTTTCCAGGCTCTGCGCACCTAAACCTAAAAAAAATGAACTGCATGCACCACAACAAGAATTTTTTCAATATCTTATAAATAGAAAAAATTGCGAATAAATCATAAAGTAATATTAAAATGGAAAAGAAATTGTTGTCTTGCAGTAGAGAGTATCGGCTTTGCACCATATGCAAATTGCGGAGCCGCACCTCTCCAAAAAAGTGCTACAAAGTTTTATAACCTGGCCCCGATATTTCTTCCAGATTCACTCTAAAATCAGTGAGAGGCACCTTCCAGATTCACTCTAAAATTAGTGAGCGCACAACAGCTGCAATTTGACTAGCAGGAATGACCTCTCATCAAGATGATCTCTTGAGCAGGCTGGCCTCACTACTATAATTACCTGAAAATAATTATTATTCCACATAAAAGATCACACCTACATATACACACAAACTCCTCTAAATCAAACATCAATAACACAGTTTGAAGGGGAAAAAGTTTATGGTCATGAAATAATCACAAGTAATAGTCATGAGATTAATAAGAACTGCAGCCATGGCTAACACTCACAAGATATTAACACCTCAACCTGTAACCCCATATGCATATCTAAGAATAGTCACATAGTGAATGAGTGAATAACTGGTCTCTACTTTCTTGCTGCACCACAATTAATTTATCTTCACACAAACACATATTCATACCACCACGATCACAACACACACTGCACACATTTACACATACCACACACACCATGTGTGTGTACGTATATACAGAAATACTCTCTCATTTCTAAATTAATATTATTACTATTTCTTATTGAAACAAGCTCACCCAGTCTATTCACATAGCTGCAGTCTATTCACATTAGCTGCAATTTGGGCAACATTCTCAAACAGCTGCAATTTATGATTCATCATGACCTCTTATGCAGAATGACCTCTAGACTGACCTTACTATAATTTGTTGAAAAAATAATTCCTCACACCAAACACATACACACAAACAAAAAACTATTATTAATAGTTTATAGTTTTTTTTAATCATAAGCAGCAAATAGTTTATAATAATAGTGCGATTAATAGTTAACTGTGTACTGGACAACACTTACAAAATGTTTACACCTCAACCTGTAACCTCATATGCACATCTAAGAATAGTCACATAGTGAATGAGTGAATAACTCTGTCTTTACTAATCTTGCTGCACCACAACTAATTTATCTTCCACACAAACACATATTCATACCACTATCACAACACACACTGCACACACCACACACACATATAGACACATCCCATGTGGTGTGTGTATACAATATGTACATACACAAATACTCTCTTTTCTAAACTAAAATTATTACTATTTCTTATTGAAACAAGCTCACCCAGTCTATTCACATAGCTGCAATTTGGGCAACATTCTTAAACAGCTGCAATTGGGAGCTTCATCCTGACCTCTCATGCAGAATGACCTCTAGACTGACCTTACTATAATTAGCTGAAAAAAATTATTCCTCACACAAGAAAGGCACAAAAACATACACACAAACAAACAAACTCTCTATTTTTGTCCTTTCTCTCCAACAAAAAATTAAAATAATACATGTTCAAGGAAAAAAATATGGGCATAATTTGATTGCAATTTCTGGGTAACTATGGTTATAGCTGAAGATACAAGATATTTACACCTCTACCACAGACCACTAAAATGTGTCCCATTGTCCTCTCACATCTAGAATGAGAGTACATATGTACTTGTTGTTACACAACAAGCAATTCTAACCCACTTATTTATTCCCCCTTCCTGACCCTAATTAAATAGCCACTGAATGACAACTATGCTGTGATTGTTTCATCCTTATTAGGAATCATCAGTATGTTATAATCACTATGAGTCATCGGTGACAGTGGACTATAATAACTTATATAATAATGTAGCACTAAATAATTATAGGATACACCCATAACTTCATAATGATAAACATAGACAATCAGCATTAGTTAGTGTGTGCATTTTTATCGTAATAGGCAAGCTTTCCTTACCTGTTATATGTTCATTATTAATTGATGTCCAGTCGAAAAAGCAGTTCATATCAAGGTCTTACTTTTAAGTATTTATTCGAAGAGGTTGGCCAGCACCATAATCGCAAAGCTTCCTCTGATGAATTCAGAGTTGGGGTCAAATACTACTAAAGTATTCAATTACAGTACGAATACTTCCCTCTCTTCAAATGCAAATATAAGTACTAGATTTCAGAAGTGTACTTAATTGCATTGGAAATACATCACATACGTTATCTGGCATCACACACACATCCACATACACACAACCATGTACATGCACACACACATGCACATGCACATCACACACATGTGCACACATGCAAGTTAGACTAACAATTATACGACACATGAGAACCATTGGTGCAAACCTGTGGGACAGTCAAGTCTCTTCCCTTTTGTAGCATTTGCGCTCCATTGGAGAAGTGTCAGAGAACAGCTATGCTAGCTCCAGGTCCAGAATGAACTGCCTTAAATCACTGCCACAGGTTGACAGATGAATGTGGCATTGTACTCTGCCCCTGCAGCTGTGGAGGGGAAATGAATAGCATCATCAAATGATGTAAGGTCATCAATTGCAGTTAAAATTTGCTTCAACTGACAATTCCCCATTTCTCAACAGAATACCATGAAATAATTTTTGAGCATTATTTTTCACCAGCTTGTCTCATCACTTGATCCAGAGTTATGGCATAATAGATTAGTGATAATGCCAAGGTCTGACTGACACAGCTGTGAATAATTAACCTTAGGGCAGCTGCTTTAGAAAGAGAGAGAGAGAGGGAGAGAGCCTGTGTTATCACCACAAACCCATTAGTGATATGACCAAATAAGGTCATACTGGAACTGGAGTAAAGTGCAGTATAATAACAAAACAGTAACACAATAATCTCAGGCATTGCTAGCTTTGTTTTAAATTTCTTCTCCATTACACCTCTATCCCAAACTTCAGTTCAGACACAAATTCATCACTTTATATATCCCAAGTTGTAAGGAAAAAACACACATCATAATTTTTAGAATTTATTGCGCTATTGTATTAACGCATAAATTGCAAATTATCATATCTTTGCAAAAACTTTGAAATTTATAGTATTCATGCATGCCACATTGTGTCTGATATTCCTATGAGTGGCTACATATATATATCCTCACTTACTAGCATTGCTGGTCTGATGTCCATCTTAGAATCGTTCGAGTCTCTCTGGCATAGAATGAATTAATAGTAGCCAGTCCTACAAACACATCCATACACACACATACTGTATAGTATACACACTTCTTCTTGTGCTTGTAACCTAGCCTAGCAGACAGTGATCAACAGATTAAATTAAATACCTTCAATTTATTATTTTTTTTCTTGTATACCCACAGTATGTAAGAAGAAGAAAAGAAAAAAAGAAAGAAAGAAAAAATTTCCCTGGGGGGGAGGGGGGGGGGGTTGTTTGTTTGTTATAGGTGGTATACAGTTTTATCTCAAACTGGCCATACAGAACCAAATAAATCTGTGAACACTAGACACAATGACTAAATATTGAAATACTGTCCACTCACTGCCAACTACACACCATTCTATTTCTACAGGTCACACCCTACTATCCCATCCCCCCTCTCTCTCTCCACACACTCCACCATCTCCCACACACTAAAAACTTTTCACAGAACTATTGACACAATAATTGAAATAACGATCAATTCATTAAATACAATTAATCAATAATATGAATTAATTTTACTCATGTTGAAGCCTATAAAGCAATACAAATATGTACTACATGTCCTACCACAGTCTGTAAAGGAATGAAAATATATAAAATTTGTCCTACCAGATTTCTAAATGTCAGACCAAGCTCAGTATTGTTCTGACATTTGTCTGAGCATTGACGAAGTTATAATCCACACTGGTCAACATGGAGGCCAGATGAAAGTTTAAGCAACAAAACCCAACCAAGTGTTATATATAACACACACTCATTCAAACTCAAGTCAGACAGAGCTGCACATTTCTCTAACACATCTTTAATATGAACCAAAGCATTCAAAGCCAAGTGTAAATTGTAAAATAAACGTCTTCCAGTAGTTCTCTTGTTTGTTGTTGTTTTGTTGTTGCTGCTGGCTTGCTGTTGACATACAGTAGAAGTCAAAATAACGTGCTGTTTTTTGCACCGTAGAACGGGCGTACTACTGCGTTAACATTTCCAAAAAACACCAATAAAACAGTAAGCATCGCACCGTAGCACGGACGTAAAACGGGTGTTCCGTTTAATTGTAACCTCCGTCTCCCGAACAGTTAAACTGTTAGTTAATTCTTCCGTTCGTTAATTCTTCCACGTATTTATTGTTAACGATCGCTGTTTAGGAATAAACACATTACAAAGAGGGAGCTTGCAGCGAGGAGTCCAGTCGTAGCGCACAAGATAATTTGCTTGAGTTTTAACGGAATTACCTGTCCTAGATAATTTGGAGGCTTCCAGGAGAAATAACTTAGAAGATGCCATTGTCCTTTCACTTAGTAAATGTAAAAAAAAAAAAAAAAAAAAAAAAAAAAAAAAAAAAAAAAATTATGAAGCTATGTTTTATGATAGATCAGACTATCACCATTTAGCTTTATGCATCTTTTTTTTTATAAAGCTTAAGCTTAGAATTGTGGGAAGAAAGTTTTTTCCCTTTTCCAGACTGGTTACAGGTAAGCAGTCTTCACAAAGCCAAGAGAGATCAATCAAGTGGAAGGGGTAGGAAGCTTTCCCCCAACTTCCTGCTCTCTCCCACCCTCCCCCCATATATTTGTATACTGTTGTGTGCCGTATGCTGTTGAGGCTGATCATAAAAAGTACAACATTTAGTTCATAATTTTAAGCTAACTACTCACAATGATAAAAATATTCCCTTATAACTTGGTATATTATTTAGAGTGATAAATTTGCCAGTAAACAAAGTTAACCTGATCAGTAGAGAATTCTTCATTCTCAACTATTCTGATTAAAATTGATTTATTATGGGATGAATTGTGTGGATTTGACTGTAGAAAACTCTTAAAGGTGTCACTGCTGTGGATGGTGTCGCTGCTGTGGATGGTGTCTTTGCTATGGATGGTGTCGCTGCTATGGATGGTGTCTTTGCTGTGGATGGTGTCACTGCTGTGGATGGTGTCTTTTCTGTGGATGGTGTCTTTGCTGTGGATGGTGTCGCTGGTGTGGATGGTGTCTTTTCTGTGGATGGTGTCGCTGCTGTGGATGGTGTCTTTGCTGTGGATGGTGTCACTGCTGTGGATGGTGTCGCTGCTGTGGATGGTGTCTTTGCTGTGGATGGTGTCGCTGCTGTGGATGGTGTCTTTGCTGTGGATGGTGTCGCTGCTGTGGATGGTGTCTTTGCTGTGGATGGTGTCACTGCTGTGGATGGTGTCCTGGTGTGGATGTGTGGATGTGTGGATGGTGGTTGTAGACAGTATGGCTGCTATTACTGACACAGTTGCTGATGTAACTGGCTTCATTGATGTCAGAAAGTACTGTAATATAGTGAGGTTGAGGTGGTAGACTAGGAAACTTTACGAAAAAGTGGAAATGAGCAGCCAAGTTGTGAAGTTAAACTAGGATTGTCTAAAATTAGATAAGGGAGGTCACAGTTGCAGCCTAGGACTTAATAGTTTGGGATAGGGATATAGAAATATATAACTAACAATGCCTATGATTGTTATGTTTCTGTTATTGTTTATAGTGTACTAACTCAAGTGAAGTACTGCCCTTATTTGGTCATATCACTAATGGGTTTGTGGTAATAACACCACCTCTCACAATGAAGCAGCTGACTAATCTAAAACAAAGTGTGTTTAGGTCTGATACATAAAAAAAAATATTCTGGCATTTTAGCAAATTAACTATAGCCTTCATCAATGATATTTGAATACTAACAAGTGACAGAGTTATAATTACAAAGCCTAAGAGTGATACAAAACTATCATAAAGAATTGCATTAGTTTTAATATTGTTCTTATTGGAAAGATAAACCACAGGAGAGTTCGCTGTGTCATTCTTCTGGAAGTGTACTCTTTTCAGTCAAGCGATGTTATGAAATTCAGTTTCAGCTTCACAACCATGTTGGATAGCTTAATTATTCACATAATCTGTTCATCTGACAGTTTGAGCTTCCTATGAAAGATTGTTATTATTATTGTTGTTGTTGTTGTTAATATTATTAATACCAATAACATTTTACTGCTCTTATTAAAATGATTATGCTATACTGCTGTTTGATGTGCTACACCGAGCTGCAGCAAGTTTGTCACGACAAGCTACAGATCACACTTATGTTGGCTAGCAATGGTACACAAAAAGTTTCTATCAAAGAATTAATATTATTACTACTACTACTATTACTACTAGCTACTTGTTCTTGGAGTTGTTGGTGCCAATTAGTAATGCAGCTGCTTTACTGAATGTCCATCCTGAAAACATTATTAGCAAGATAAAGGAAGAGGGCCCTCGCTCATGCAACTAACTAGCAGTGGTCTTCAATTCTATTTTAAAAGACTCCTATAACTTTCCCCATTATTTTGCTTTTCTACCCACTCCAGGATGTCTCAGTGATCCTGGTGCAGTTAAAAAACAAACAACATACAGATATGTACAATTGAAAAAAGGCTTTTCCGTGTATTACTTCTGTGTTACCCGTGACAAGGAAATAACCCAAACTTCCTCATTCCTCTTGCACTAAATGCAGCATCTTCCTTACTCAGTATCTTCTTGATGGTGAAGTGTTTGACTGCAAGAAATTCCAGGTTCCAGGCGAGAGGCTCCAGGCACGGGTAAAGTTAAATATGCGCGTCAATTTCTACCGTACTGCGCAAATGGTATAACCGTTTAATTTACCATTTTACGCGGAAACGGTGTGATGTTTTCTACAAATGGTATGGCCGTAGTACATAGTACATTCGCACATTTGACAAAAAAAAGAAAAAAGGATAAACTACAGCAACGGTTTTACCGTACAACGCCCGTCGCACGGTGCAAAAACCGGCACTTTGTTTTGACGTCTACTGTACATGCATCTGCAAGAGGGACAGTTGGACATCTCATGGACTGTCCCATGGGATCATGGGATGGACAATGTGACATACACATGATCTATGAGAGGGACAGTTTGACATCCCGCAAAATGTCCTATGGTCCCATGGGATCGTGTGATGGGATGGACAGTGTGACATACATGCATCTGTGAGAGGGACAGTTGGACATCCCGTATTTAAAAAGGTACACTGAGTAGAGAAGATCATAAATATCAGAATTACAGAATCTCTAATGTATGCCAATTTAATGAACCAGTGCCATTACTTGTCGCCAAACCGAACAATTGACCACACCCACCACTTACCGGCGCAACTCACTGGAGCAGGTGGGTGTAATTGGTTGTGGACTGGTTGAAGCTGTGGTCCACTTTGTGCCAGCGACCACAGTAGAACTTGAGACACTGGAGGATGGAGAAGAACAACCACACAATTACCAGAAGCTACAAATGGTGGGGAAAAAAAAAAAAATTAGACTGCACCTCCAAATTGATCATGTGTAGTTTAAAGTGATAATCTTTCAGCATTACTGCTACCATAACACCCAATATCACATGACCCCACTCATCAATCACATGATCCCACTCATCAGTCACAGTTAACCCACCCATCAGTCACATGACCACACCCACCGTGACGTCCTGCTGTGGAAACAGGTTCAGGTACTTCTTGTGGTCCAAGTCCTTGCTGCTGGTAATGAGTTGCCCCTCATAGTCCAGGGGGTCCACCACGCGCAGCTTGGGATGGTTCTGAACACAATTACACAAGAATGATCAAAACATGGCCACAATATAGTAGAGAATGCACACATGTAAAATAAACAAAACCAAAACAACAACAACAACAACAAACAAACTGATATATCTTTATATATATATATATTCTTATTTCTATCGTGGTCACTGATGTGACTGTATCATGCGCACACAAACACACACATTTACAGAAACATGTACACACATACATACAGTACAACCATCCACCCACACATACATATGTAGCCTAGGGCAAACTCCATTAACTGTCTAGCTTTGTCATCAATTATCCATGACTATTCCTAAGAGGCCCCACCCACTTGCCCCACCCACTTAATGAGTTGGCAGCAGAGTATAAATCATATCTTACACACACATACTAGAATCCCGTGATTAGCACAAAAATAAAATTAAAAGTTAATGTTAATTTGAACTAATTATAATTTTATCATCATCAAAGGTGTAATTAATAATAAATTGACTTCCCTCACACTCACTCACCTACCCACACACACAACATACCTACTCCCCCCCCTCCCCCACCAAAACACACCTACCCTCCCCTATCCCCACACACGCCGAAACACACCTATCGATACACATACACACATCGATACAAACACACAGCACCAAATATCCTATTAAAGGGTGGGCATTAAAACAACAATTAAAAACCACTACATGTGTAGCAGACCCTATAATGATATTCATAGCACACTCAGTCTCACCATTTGGAGGAAGTCCAGTATCAATAGGGAATGGAGATGAAGTCCTCCATATTGCACCAGTCATGTGACTACAAACACAATATACTAGCATTGAAATATCATCACACACATACACACTCTCCTCCTACACACTGAAATATCATCACACACATACACACTCTCCTCCTACACACTGAAATATCATCACACACATACACACTCTCCTCCTACACACTGAAATATCATCACACACATACACACTCTCCTCCTACACACTGAAATATCATCACACACATACACACTCTCCTCCTACACACTGAAATATCATCACACACATACACACTCTCCTCCTACACACTGAAATATCATCACACACATACACACTCTCCTCCTACTCACTGAAATATCATCACACACATACACACTCTCCTCCTACTCACTGAAATATCATCACACACATACACACTCTCCTCCTACACACTGAAATATCATCAAACACATACACACTCTCCTCCTACACACTGAAATATCATCACACACATACACACTCTCCTCCTACACACTGAAATATCATCACACACATACACACTCTACTCCTACACACTGAAATATCATCACACACATACACACTCTCCTCCTACACACTGAAATATCATCACACACATACACACTCTCCTCCTACACACTGAAATATCATCACACACATACACACTCTCCTCCTACACACTGAAATATCATCACACACATACACACTCTCCTCCTACACACTGAAATATCATCACACACATACACACTCTCCTCCTACACACTGAAATATCATCACACACATACACACTCTCCTCCTACACACTGAAATATCATCACACACATACACACTCTCCTCCTACTCACTGAAATATCATCACACACATACACACTCTACTCCTACACACTGAAATATCATCACACACATACACACTCTCCTCCTACTCACTGAAATATCATCACACACATACACACTCTCCTCCTACACACTGAAATATCATCACACACATACACACTCTCATCCTCCTACATCACTGAAATATCATCACACACATACACACTCTCCTCCTACACACTGAAATATCATCACACACATACACACTCTCCTCCTACTCACTGAAATATCATCACACACATACACACTCTCCTCCTACACACTGAAATATCATCACACACATACACACTCTCCTCCTACACACTGAAATATCATCACACACATACACACTCTCCTCCTACACACTGAAATATCATCACACACATACACACTCTCCTCCTACACACTGAAATATCATCACACACATACACACTCTCCTCCTACACACTGAAATATCATCACACACATATCACACTCTCCTCCTACACACTGAAATATCATCACACACATACACACTCTCCTCCTACACACTGAAATATCATCACACACATACACACTCTCCTCCTACACACTGAAATATCATCACACACATACACACTCTCCTCCTACACACTGAAATATCATCACACACATACACACTCTCCTCCTACACACTGAAATATCACCACACACACACTACACACTCTCCTCCTACACACTGAAATATCATCACACACATACACACTCTCCTCCTACACACTGAAACATCATCACACACATACACACTCTCCTCCTACACACTGAAATATCATCAACACATACACTCTCCTCCTACACACTGAAATATCACCACACACACACACACTCTCCTCCTACACACTGAAATATCATCACACACATACACACTCTCCTCCTACTCACTGAAATATCATCACACACATACACACTCTCCTCCTACACACTGAAACATCATCACACACAAACACACTCTCCTCCTACACACTGAAATATCATCACACACATACACACACTCAGCTTTGTACTTCCCTTCACTTTATTTCATACTCACACATACACAAATCCCTTACCCAAAATGTTATATCTATTACTAAAATGTATTTGTGCAAACTCACACTCACCCACCTACCAACCCACCTACACACACACACACACACAAACATACACACTACACCAAAATATCCTTATATAGGGTGGGCATTAAAAACATCAAGGGTCACAAACACTACATGTGTACCAGAACCTATAATGATATTCATAGCAATAGTAATCACTATAATGATATTCATGGGGCAACTGAAGTAACAGGACAACACCCTTCTATGTCCTCCCTTCTACCCCACATATACGCCCACTCCCCAAACACACATACACACACACAATGCAAAAAAAATGCAATGCGAATCTCTTAGTGTCACACACAGTCTCTATGAATGAAGCCACTGGTCACATGAGAACCTCATCACTACCTCTAGTCACTGGTCACATGAGAACCTCATCACTACCTCTAGTCACTGGTTACATGAGAACCTCATCACTACCTCTAGTCACTGGTCACATATGAACCCCCATCACTACTTCAAGTCACTGGTCACATGAGAACCTCATCACTACCTCTAGTCACTGGTCACGTATGAACCCCCATCACTACTTCAAGTCACTGGTCACATGAGAACCTCATCACTACCTCTAGTCACTGGTCACATAAGAACCCCATCACTACCTCTAGTCACTGGTCACATAAGAATTTCATCACTACCTCTAGTCAAACCTAGACCAATGCTACAGAAGGCCTTGAGCTGGGAATTGGTGGGAAGCACAGAAAAAAGAAAAGAAAAAAAAACAGATGAAAAATTTCCAGAGTGGAGGTTGAACTCAGGACTTGAGTCAAGAAATCAACCAATACACACACACACACACACACACTTACACCCCCACCCCCGCCTCCTTTTACAGTGTGGGCATAAAAAAACCATCAGTTAAAACCACTACATGTGTAGCAGACCCTATAATGATATTCATAGCACACTCAGTCTCTGCATTTCTTGGCATTTGGGGGAAGTCTAGTATCAATAGGGCATGGAGATAAAGCCCTCCATATTGGGTGTACCAGTCACGTGACTACAGACACAATATACTAGCATGACTATTCAACCACGAGAAGGAGTTACCTGCAGTGAAAATTCTAACTGTATACCTTTCAATATTTTAATGAGACATCCCATGAGACATTTCTATAGTCCCATGGGACAACTGACGCTGTGACTGGACAACACTCACTACTCATGCAAACACACACACTGTCTTCATATTGAGTGGTCACATATTCACACACATACATACAACTACACCCTGTGCCCCTGTCATCCCATTCACTAATTACCTTCGCATTCCAGTATCTTCAGCTCCTGTGGAGAGACTCTTCAGTGTTGCTGGAATATTGGCCACATGTGAAGGATGCTGTATAAGTCATAAGTTGCTGGAAGAACTCATCTCTATTAAATATAACCAGTTCATATTAATAATTAAAACAAATACTTTTACAATGAACTACACCTTACCGACATATAATCAAAATAAAACTAGTCAACAACAACAAATATGTTTATATATATATATATATTCTTATATCTATCGTGGACACTGCTGTGAATGTATCGTGCACACACAAACATATATTTATACACACATACATACAGTACAACCATCCACTCACACATACAAACACACATACATACACACACCACAGTACTGCACATGTCTCTCTATTCTATTCTCTCTGTTGGTCTTACTTGTTTTGTTGCAAGAGTTTACAGAGTAGCTCCTCCTACTCATTATTATTGCAGTCTGCACCTAGTGGCTCCACCCTCCTCTCTGTTGGTCCCACCCCTTTGCTGGTAGCCATATTAGGTGGCATTATGGTAGGATAGGTAATCTCTGCACACACACACATACAAAAAGACACACATACAAACACACATACAAACACACACAAACACACATACAAACACACACAAACACACACACACACATGCAAACACACACACACACACAGGCCAACCATCTAACATGCACACACAAATAAAATAAATAATTTAACCACAGTGAAATTTAGAATTTAAAAATTTCTATAATTTGGTACATCTCATGAAACTTTTCTCTTATCCAACAGAGGGCAACTGACGGCGTTACTAAACAACACTCGGTGTAACACAACACATTTATACAGTGTGTCCATACATACACACATATGCACACTCTGAAAAAGCATCTTTTACACCCATCCACCCACACTCTCTCTATTCTACACTCTCAACTACAGTGTATACCTCATACCTACACTCATCACACACATACAAACTTTACACTTCCCTACACTTCTTTTCATACTCACACACACACAAACCACTCTAGAGAGATAAGAACGTTACAGCATTCTAAAAAATATATATTTTAATCCTACGTGTTTAGTTATTGATACAAAAAATTACTTTACAATACTTTCACCATCTTGGCGTCCATTAATTCAAACATACTAAACAGTGCGCATGCAAAGAAAGTCTCTGATATTAATCCTTTCAGTACAAACTTCAAGTTAGGTAAATAGAACCTTCAAACACCACCCCACAGAGAGCTTAGCTCCTCCCCTCTCACCTGCTCCATCCTGGCTTCCTGCTGGTCCTCGTGTGTGGCCATGTAGTCCGTGAGCTCGCTCACCAGAGCCAACACCTCCCGGGACGTACGGATGTCGGCACACTGCTGGTATTTCTTGTCCAGTAAAACCATCGTGTTCTGACACCACCGACTAGCCTGGGGGAAGAGAAGGTGGCAACAAAAACATGTATAAACAATGAATAAAAATGAAATTAATACCTGCAGAGAATGATAACATGAATATAAATAACTATTGCTACTGCATTTTGCAATACGTCAGAAGCTACTACATGGTGAGGTACCTGCTAGTTCATAATAACTAGTCACTCATCTGGAATACGTGCCACACTCATCTATCACACTCCTTTCTACTCACATACTCTTTTTTCGACTCATGCGCACACACAAACATACTCTTTTTCTAGTCACACGCACACACACTCTTTTTCTACTCACACATACACACAAACACACTCTTTTACATGCACACACAAACACAAACACACTCTTTTTTTTTACTCACAGATACACGCACACACAAACACACTCTTTTTCTACTCACACAAACACACTCTTTTTTCTATTCACAAATACATACAAACACACTCTTTTTTCTACTCACAGATACACGCACACACAAACACACTCTTTTTTCTGCTCACAAATACACGCATACACAAACACACTCTTTTTTCTATTCACACACACACACAAACACTCTTTTTCTACTCACACGCACACACAAACACTCTTTTTCTACTCACACGCACACACAAACACTCTCTTTTTTCTACTCACACGCACACACAAACACACCCTTTTTTACTCACACAAACACACTCTTTTTCTACTCACACGCACACACAAACACTCTCTTTTTCTACTCACATGCACACACAAACACACTCTTTTTTCTACTCACACAAACACTCTTTTTTCTACTCACACGCACACACAAACACACTCTTTTTCTACTCACATGCACACACAAACACACTCTTTTTCTACTCACACAAACATACTCTTTTTCTACACACACGCACACACAAACACACTCTTTTTCTACTTACAGGCACACACAAACACACTCTTTTTTCTACTCACATGCACACACAAACACACTCTTTTTCTACTCACACGCACACACAAACACACTCTTTTTTCTACTCACAAGCACACACAAACACACTCTTTTTCTACTCACATGCACACACAAACACATTCTTTTTCTACTCACATGCACACACAAACACTCTTTTTCTACTCACACGCACACACAAACACACTCTTTTTTCTACTCACATGCACACACATACACACTCTTTTTCTACTCACACGCACACATGCGCACACTATTTTTTCTATTCACACGCACACACATGTCCCAATATACAAAGCAAACAGCACAAACTAAAACTGAATCAATGAAGTACCAAAGGTGCGAACCCTCAGTGCTATTAAACACCACCTAGCTATTACAATATAATCTCCTTAAGCAATCTGTTAGCTATTTTAATGAGGCATCAAAATAGCTGGACCAATGAAAATGGTACATGGAAACACTGTCTTCATAAGAGAAGCTAAACTAGCCAGAAATACTAACCGATATACATCTTCACTTCTTTCAACTCCGTTAACTTCCCTGAGCATAAAACAAACTACACCACTGGCTGCAAGAAATTATTTTCTCACATGATTATGATGTGACGCTAGGGGGCGTTGCCCATAAAAGCTGGTACCTATGCGAAGTTGAAAGCTTCGCGTTTTCTCAACAATTAACCTAAAATTTAAAAAAAGTAGCACAATGAAAGGTCTTAAATCTTCGTCCCGAGTAAGTTCTTACCTAGCTTAGTACAGTAGCTTTAGATCCTCCATTTTCAGCCGCTTGCAATTTTGAATGTGCGTGCAGTCTTTATTCTGTTCCGGTTAATGGATGATTGGAATAATTGATGTCCAGATAATTGATGTTCCACTGTACATGTATATTTAACACACAAACACACACACTTTTGTCAGGTTATTGCAACGAGCTAGCCTAGTGTCAGAAATAGCACTCCAGTATTAGTGATGCATGCATTATCATCTAGCCATATAGACCCATTGGAACTAATACTTCTCTACTACCAACACACACTGGAGAACACTTACCACGCCATTACTTCAACAGTGAGAGCTGGTTAGTCTCGCGTGGCTGATCCCTGCAGCGATTGAGGTCAAAGGTGAAGGTCAGCCTTTTCTGCACAAGAAGGTCGTTATATTAATTCTATTCGCGTGATTCTTCCAATAACGCAATATCTTATGAATCTACTTTATAGTCAGCATTTTGGGTGTGGTGGGTCAGAGATAAACAGAGAATGTTGGAACGCCCAATTTTGGAAAACAGTAGAATCTAGTCTGTAAGCCAGTTATGGCGGAAAGACAGCCGCAAGTTCCTACTGAGGATGAGGTGAGTACATAGCTAAGCCCTAGCTGATTACTAGATCAAGTGTTTGTTTATTAGATCCAGTCTTTTTCACTAGCCCACTGTTTGTATAGATAGCTAACTTTTACAAAAGGGTTGAAAGAAGGGGAAACACTGCTACCTACACACATGCCAAGTGCTTAACATAATTTCAAACATAATTTTTCCAACAACTCAAATAAAAGAAAGAGAGAAATTAAAGTCTGAGCATTCGATAAAAGGCATCAGCAACTGGAAAAACAGAGGGAAATTTATGTCTGAGCGTGCTCATAAGAATACTAATTACTACTGGAAAAGAGAGGGAAACTAATGTCCGAGCATGCTCACAACAAATGCACTGGCAACTGGAAAAAAGAGAGGGTAAAAGTCATGTTCCTGAGCATGCTCTTGAAAAAAACACCAGGTTCTTTTATGAGCATGCTCAGACTTGACTTTCCCTCTCTTTTTTTTAGTTGCTAGTGTGTTTTTGAGGATAGTTAGACAAGACTATCCCTCTACTTTTTGCTATAGTTTGTAACTATTTTACTCTAGTCATTTGAAGTCTAGTTTGTTCTATTTGAAGTCTAGTTTGTTCCAGAAATACAGTAAGTTGTGTGTTTATAACACATAAGCACAATGTATATTTGTTGTGATGTTATTTTTCTGATTTTTTTTTAGTTGTTGTTGTTGTTGTGCTTGTTATTGTTTTATTTACAGTTTCTTACAATGTGTATTGAATTTTGTATTTGGGATATATTTGTATGTTTGTGCACTTTTATAGGAAGATTATGTTTTGGTCATTTTTAATGTATATGTTCATGTGTTAGCATTTTTATAAACAATAGCAGGTGTCTTTCGAAAAGAAAAAGCTTTTTTTTTTACAATTTTTTTCATTGCGTTTTGACTAAACAGTTGGTACCATTACATGAAAGATTTTAACAGTCACGCTTTCGTTTCTGTTGATTTACTGCTAAAAGCTAGAATCTCTTTCACAGCTATATCAGCAAGCTAAGGCCTTGTACTACCCTCTAATTGCTATAGGAGTCATGCTAAACAGCTTGCACAATGAAAAAAACTGACTTGCTTCGATTAAGCAGACTGACTGGATTTTCGCTGAACTTGCTGCTCTGACAGGTCCCTACTTCTTAGTCTTTCTACCAGCTACAGTTGGGTCTCTAGTAGTGAGAATATCTAAGCCAATGATGGCCCCAACATTTAAAATAGCATCATTTTGTACATTCCTAGAAGTGATGCATTTGGTAAACAGTGAATATTAAAACATTAACATAGTCGAACCGAAAAACTATATTTTATCAACTACCATATCGTTTTGTTTTGTTTTTGTTTTTTCTACTATAGTTCATTTCTGTGCAAAAAAAAAATCGTTACACAGAACAGAATTGAGAACGTATTTTTTCTGGTGCCTACTGTACATTATTTTAGCGCAGGAAGAAACAACTCATTCTCTTACTATGTGTTTGTGTGTTTGGACTATCATGTCATTATTGTGTGTTTGTGTGCATTTTATGCACTGTAATAGTTGTATGTTTGTGTGTTTGTTTATTTGTCCATTTCTCAGCTTTTTTACTATTTCATTTATTAAAATATTATTTAATCATTGTGTTAAAAATTGTATGTTTGTGTGTTAGCATGTCATAGAGTTGCTGTTGTTATAATGTGTTTACATTTCTGTAAATTTATAGTGAGTAAAATTGTATTTTTGTGTGTTTGTTTACATGGTTTTAATTATAGTATTGTTGTTTATTAGCTTTTTATCATTGTGTGAGCAATTGTATGTTTGTGTGTTAGCATGTCATAGAGTTGCTGTTGTTATAATGTGTTTACATTTCTGTAAATTTATATCGAGTAAAATTGTATGTTTTACATGGTTTTAATTATAGTATTGTTGTTTATTAGCTTTTATATGTATTTTTATTTATTTATTTATAGTTGTGCATAATGTTTAGAAAGCGTATTCACTGCTGATATAGGAATAAATTTGTTTGTGTGTTTGTTTTAAATGTAGTCTTATATAAGTTTGTTTGTGTGTTTGCATGTTAAAGTCTCGTTTAAATAGCACTTAGTGCTGTTTGTTTGTTTGTTTGTATATCAATTTAATTATTTATTTATTTCTTTATTTGTATTTAGAGAGATCTCCATCCTCCAGTCTCACTTCACTGGGAGCACTGTCATACATGGAGTAAGTATGTCCGGCCTGTACAATGTGCAGTACTAAAGAATAAAGTCATAATTATGGATTATGATTATCACACACTTCACATCTCTACTGACCTTCACTCATGGACTACTACTCGTGCACCATATGAACGCTCGTCCCTAACTACCTACCAGTCTAAGTTTGTATTGGTTGGTGGACGTCATCCCTCCACTCATGAACCCACTAACTCTCTGTTGACTAGTACTACTGGTCGAGACTGGAAGCCATCGCTACGTGCCATGCCTACTCGTCGCTATTTGGCATCATCAGTTAGTGGAGGATCACCGGAGGTCCTGGTCGTGGCTGGTGGGAGTGGCTCACATTGGGAGGAATTGGACGTAGTGGAAGTTCTACTCAACGACCATTGGACGACTGCAGACTCACTTCCTTCTTCATGCTGCATCATGCGATCAACATTCCATGAAGGCAACTTCTACTTCACAGGAGGATGGCGCAAGAGAGAGATTCTATTTATATGCAGTCTAGAGTCTGTCATAGCATCTGCTAGTAATGGCAGCACAAGAAGACAAACAATATGGAGGACAGTAACCACACTTACTGCCATCTTCGCCATCGCCTCCTATGTATCGAATCTAATCGGCATCGATGGATATTCTACCATTAGCAGTTACTCCAACAAGACAGAGGAGTGGATTGAGACTACTAGTGAGGGAGATAGACCAGAACAGAAGGATAATGGTGGATATATAGCTACTGCAGTCTTGTCTACTGGACAGTTGCTGGTTGCTATTAGAGATGAAGTATATAAAGGAACTCTGTCAGGTTAGTGTAAGTAAATAGCAGCATCTCTAGAAAGCCATCTAGCCTTCAGTGAAATTGGCTTCTCTTTAAAATGTCCCATTGATAGATTATATGGGAAACTAAAGTTAGGTATTAAAAACTTGTACTATAATAATAACTAGAATATTATTGTTTATTATTGGGTTAATTATGTTAAAACTAAATATTTATTATAATTAATTATGATATTATAATAAGTAAAGTAATTGATTGTCTTTGCCAAAATTGCAAGTGCTAGAGTGCAGCTGCTTCTACTGGCAGCTGCTTCTACTGGCTTTAGCTCCAGGCTATAAAACCAGCTGCCCACACTCTGTATTGCAGGAGCCTTCTATATACTGGTGTAGTGTGTGGGTTACTTGTACAGTATAACCAATGAGGCTGCAATAACTGTAATTATTGCTTTATTTGCAACACTTTAGCTGTAATGCTTAATTTATTTTATGTTCAATAGCTTTCAAGTATGAAGATGCATATAAACACTTCATTGTTTCCAAGGAAGTGCTGGAGCTTCTGTCTTTAAAGTTTATGTCCCTTGGTCCTCCAAGACAAGGCAAGAGTACAACTCTCAGGAGAATAAAGAAAGAGATCATAGATCTTCTGTCAGCTAAAGAAGAGGAGCAGATTCATGGCAGCACAGGCGCAGTACAGTGTTGCTCCAATATGTTTGTCCAAGGCAAGTCTGATCCAACTACAGCAGAAAGAACCACAAACTGGACCATTGTAAAGAATCTCATTGAGGAAGCATCTCTACTCTTTCACACTCTCAAAGATAGTTTGGTGACTGAATCCACTTCTGAAGCTGAACCCACTTCTGAGGCTACTGCTGATTCCCATGGAGGTAGTGACACCAGGGCAGAGGTCAGTCAGGCTAGCAATACAGGGCAGTCTCATCAGGTTAAAAAACAACACATTAGAAACACCAAGCAATCACGCCCTGTTCAAGAGCCACAGCCTAACTTAATTCATAAAATGCTGGCAAAACTAAAATTATTGACCAAACAAAGAATCAGATCACCAGATTATTCTGAAATAGCTGCCATATTTGAGACAGTGTCCAAACAACCACACTTTGCAGAAAAAGTAAAGCACTCTTTTAAAGCTTTTTTAAGAATGGAGGACACTGGAGGTCAGCCTGAGCTGATGGACATGCTACCAGCACTCACCATAGGACCTGGCCTCTACTTGCTGTTCTTTAGCTACAAGTTCCAACTAGATGAGGAGTATCGTGTCTTTTATCAGAGAGCTTCAGGAGAGACAACTGCACCAGAGAAATCAGAGTTTACTCTGCAAGATATGCTTTTGCGCACTCTGGCCAGTATATCTTGTTTCAGTTCCTCCACCCACCTTCAACCTCTACCTGGAACAGACAACTCAGCCATTGGTGAGATACTGGAGTCCTCCAAGTCAGTAGTGTATATAGTGGGCACTCACAAAGACAAGGTTTCTGAGGAAGTCATCTCTACAGTCGACTCACAGCTTCAAAAAGTGATTCGAGACACTGACTCCTACAAAAAAGGCATAGTTCAGTTCTGCTCCAAAGACAAGCTTGTTGTTTCTTTGGACAACATGGGAGGCGGAGTAGAAGAGATTCACCTCTTGCATCAGCTACTGGAGAATGCCATGGAGAAACACTTTAAAAAGCTGAAAATTCCAGCTGTGTGGCTTCTGTTCAGCTTGTGTCTTCGCATGAGAGAAGTGAGGACAGCCAGCCTGGAGACCTGCTTGGCCTTGTCCCATGCCTTCAATATGACACCCTACGAGACCAGAGCAGCTCTGTGGTTTCTTCACCACCATGCCGGTGTTCTGATGTACTTCCCCAGTGTGCCTGGTTTGGAGGACTTGGTCATCATAGACATCCAGGTAGTGTATGACAGTATCACTGGTGTCATTCTTAAAGCCATGTGCTTTGATAGCGTAGGTCAGGCCACATCCGAGAGATTTAGAAAGACAGGTCGATTCTCTATGACAGATTTGAAGACAGCTACGGCTGACATTTCTGGAGATCTGATTCCACCAGAGCAACTGGTAGCTTTGCTTGCATATCTTCATTTGATAGCTGAGATTGTGTCAGTCAAATCTTCTGATACTAACTCAGTGTTAGAAGAAGAGAAAGAATACATCATGCCTTGCGTGTTAGAAAATACTAGTGCAAAGGAACTTGACCAATTCCACAAAGAATCCTGTAGGTCATGTTTGGTGGAGCCTCTCTTGATATACTTCAGTAGTGGGTTTACTCCTATGGGACTCTTTCCTGCTTCCATGGCTTGTCTCATATCTAACAAGTCCTTCACTTTCATCAGAGAAGGTGTCAAGAAAAACATGGTGCACTTTTTGTACGGAATAAAAAAAATTCGAGTAATATTTATATCTCGATGTAAATATTTTGAAGTCGTAGTTTCGTGTGACCCTACATTCCAAGACTCCATTCACCACGAATGTACTGCTCTAAAACAAGAAATAGAGGACACTCTAAAGAAGGCTAGTTCCAGAATGAACTACAACATCTCCATGGACTACCAGTTTGCTTTTGACTGTCGTACACATGAAGGAGAAAATCATTTTGGGGTAATTGATGGAGCAGATATTACTCCTGAGGTTATGACATGTCTCTTCAATCCAGACAATCCACAAGCAGTGGTACTTAACAATAGACACCTCATTTGGTATGGACAGGTATGTAGAAATACTACTGTAGTTTCATGCCATAGTTACTTCTATTTCTTTTTTCAGAAGTACGAGAAGCAATACCCTGGGCTGGAGGTTGCCACAAGTAAATTGAGTATTTAATTATCATTTATGCAGTGCAGCTGGTTATTATTACTTTGCTTGCTTTTTTTTCTAGGTAAAAATTACTTGACGTTATTTCAGAAAGTGTATCCTGACTTGGTCCACTCAGTGACGCCTTGTGTTATGACAGTAGCTGATTACTGCTGCAGCAATGAACTCATATCACAAGATACCTATGACGAACTTCGTGAGCGCAAAGACCTGACTGACAAAGACAGAACAAGGACTCTTTTGGATAACGTTCGTGAAGTTTTTTCATCGAGACCCTCAGCTCTCAAGGAGTTTGTTACTGTACTGTTCCAAACAGGAGAATGTAATTATGTGGCAGATAAAATACAGCAACAGCTCCAGTAAGTATATTGTTATTATTGTAGTATTTGAATTATCGTATTGTTTGTGTAATAGAATTGTGGAATGAAATCTGACAAAGCCACATGGACATACATTTCAAAACACTCATTGTATTGCACTTTACATTTTTTGTACAACATATCCCATATTTCAAATTTACACAATGTTAATTTATTTCTACTGTTACTTTTAAATATATTTTCATTAAAAATGCTTAACACAGTATTATATAATAACAAAAACATAGTATGTGATTGTCAAATAGTTTGATATTAGTTACCAGTATGGTCACTCGTATAGTCTGGTATAGCCAGACCCTTTACCAACTGCTGCCCTGTATTATTGTATGGCACTTATCGGTACTTTATTGAACCACTACTTGTACAAAGGGTCAGGGAACATGGCCATACCAGATTTCTTTTGCTACACTATTGCGGCAATTAATTACCGTCAGCTAATTACTGTGAATGGCCCTCCTCAACCACAAATAGAAATTCCAATGTCAGCTACCCTTTCAAAGCTAGGTTTAGCAAGTATGGCTTGTTTGAATATCTGTCTACTGCACTAACTACTCCAGCAAATTTTTCACCCCCTATCTTGTCTGACAGTATCCAGTTGGTAATGTACAATGATCTGTCACCTCTCTTGTCTGATAGTGTCATGTTGGCAGTGTATATTGATCCATCTCTTGTCTGACAGTATCTTGTTGGCAGTGTATATTGATCCATCACCTCTCTTGTCTGATAGTGTCATGTTGGCAGTGTATATTGATCCATCACCTCTCTTGTCTGACAGTATCTTGTTGGCAGTGTATATTGATCCATCACCTCTCTGGTCTGACAATATCTTGTTGGAAGTGTACAATGTCAGGTTTGTGGCAGTGATTTTGGTTGCTTTCTTCACTCAATTCTATGTGGAAATTATTATTAGCACTTTAAAAGTACTGCCACGCCCTTTTACAGAATGAGAAGAGATAGTTAATGACAATGGTAGATTTATAAGCATTTTAGGGTTATTTCCACCAAAAAAATAACTTTTAGTCACCCGCACTTTATTTTGAATTTGGCCGACTGTGCCACTCGCTGCCAAAGTCTGCAAGACAGTCCAATACTAGTAGCCCCACCCCCGGAATAAGGTTCCAGCTCGGGTTATAGTCAACCTCGGCGTTCTCTTCACTTAAAAGCTTGTTTCAGTTCAGCGCCGCCACAGAATTCGCCTGTACATCAACTTAACAAAATATAGGGCCTATTTCTCTGCACAAGTTTAAGGTGTTTTCTTTTAGCATTTTACTGCTGGAGTATCTCAAATAGTAAGTTACAGAAAAATAGTTCAAGAAATTAATTTGAATACAAACTTTACTGAGTTGTACTGTCCTTCTAAAATAAGTTTAGTTGAAGATTGGCTTTATCTTTATTGGATAAAGACATAAATAATAGAGAGAGGGCTCTGGTGAAGAAAGAGCTGGGGTTATAATGGGGTATTTTTGCAACCTCAAAAGTGGTTTGTAAGTGTTTCTGTATGGAATGTGGTCTGATAATGGAGTAGCCTCTCTTCTGTGAGACTAACAATGAGACAGCCTGTGTCCTGTGATGTTGCTGCAATTTGTAGCTCACTATCTTTCATCTTCACTGTAAATACACTTCTGTTGTTGAAGGAGCAAGTTTTGTGGCACAGCTGTGTGGGATGATGTCCCCTTTAGTGAGAATAGATACAAATTGGAGGCAGTTGCACCAGTAATCAGTATAATCAATTGATACAATTATACTGCATAAATGCTAACAAATAGGTGCCTATAATATCTGTGCTCTCCTTCTTCGGAGAGCACTCACATTAGCCTCAGCCATAACCTGTGGTTAGACACAAGCCCACTGTGGTTAAATAGTAATGAGTTATAGAGGATACGGCAAGAAGCACTTGTTTTGAAGTTTCAATTAATCCAATGGTGAGTATATTTCATCCAGAAGCAAGATCAATAGCCTTATACCTAGGCAGAATGAACAATATCAACATACAAATATGCTTGTGCTGAGCCAATCAATTGGGTATTTGACAATGTAGAACAACCAAACTGTAGAGTAGCAGAAAAGAACCAGTTTACCAGGTGAGTTCCCAACTAGGTATCTGGCTCGAAGGACCATTAATAATGTAGAGCTCTTTCCTGCCAATGCAAAATAGACTTGTTCGTCTTCAAGAGAGATGTTTCCTGAGTATCAAGTTCAGGTCAATGGCTAGCAAATGTTAATCTCTGACAACTTTAAAGATACTTTACAGGGGGGGAGGAAGGTACCTGAAGTTGGGGGGGGAGGAAGGTACCTGAAGTTGGGGGGGGGGCAAAAAAGTTCTATTTAGCCACACCCTCCATTTGACCGCACTCACTATATATATATTATTAATGACTGAAAATTTTTCAAAACACAATAATGGTGAACAATAATTACTAAGTTACTGAGTATGAAAGTTTCCAAAATATTTTAGTCTCTCTTCCTTGGCATGAATAAACTCTTTTGCTATTTCATGTAAATTTAAAGTATCAGTTATACATTTGTGGATGTGCATAATCATGCAATTGTTCAAACGATTTTCCGTCATTGATGATCTCATGTATGGTAATACTCGTCTCAAAGTAGAAAAGGCTCTTTCTGATGTTGAAGATGTAATAGGCATAGTAAGATACAAGCGCAATATGTATCTTGAACATTCATGGCATCACAAATTGTACGTACTTTGGTGACTTTTCTGCCTGAGGGCAATACCTGGTGAATGCCATCTACCAAAACTCCCAACTGTCTGGATAGTCGATCAAAATCAAGGTCTGATTGAAATACAGACTGTTTCACTTTACCCAGTTCTTCATCGAAGCATTCTCCATTTGCAGTTTTAAGCAATAGAGATTCCAATGCAAGTACAGGCTCCATAATTGTTTTCTGCTCAAATCGATCAGTCAATTCTTGAATCATAAGATCACATACTGCAAAATATTGTTGTCGGAATATAGATTTAGGGGAACTAAACTGATGGGGTTGACTTTCACTACCTTGCTGGAATCTTCCTGTACCTAGGAAGTTTAGGCTCACTTAGTTTCAATTTGCTCCCCAATGCAACTGTGGCTCCATAAAAGTGGTCAAAATTATTTTATTCTCTCTGCCGCTGGTAGAATGCATGTGTCAAATTTACAGCTGAGATTGCCTCCTGAATAGAAGTATCCTTTCCCTGTAATACCCTTGAGGTTTCCTCAACTGCACTAAACAGAAGGTGACCCAGTTTCAAACTGAAAATGGGTTTCAAATTTTTCAAGTGAAGCAAGGATTCCTGATGCATTCAAACCATACTCATCATGGGTAGTGTTGTGAACTTCTTCCATAGTGTCCAATATCACTTCATACTGTGTCAGGATAGCATTTATTGCTTCCATTCTCAACGTCCAACGAGTGGGACAAAGTGGTTTGACCCCGATGTTTGGGCTATCACTACCAAGCAACTTTTCAGAGAAGAGCTGTTTACGCTTGGGGGAATATTTGATTAGTTTTACTATCTCGCTTACTAAATCAATGGCATCACGTATGAAGGGCACTTGTCTTGCTGCATTCTGTAAGCAAAGATTCAATGAATGCGCTAAGCAGTGAACGGGAAGTGCAGCTGAACATTCATTTCTGATAAGTGTAGCTACACCCTTTCTTTTTCCCTGCATGGCACTAGCACCATCATATGCTTGTCCACGACAAAGAGCAAGAGGTAGGTCACATCTGATAAGAATGTCTTTCATGGCCATGGTTATTGTCTTAGCTGTTGTATCGGGCAAGCAAAACAATCCTAAAGAGCTTTCATTGATGCTATAATCATTAGTAACATATCTTACTGATAAATTCAACTGTTCCTGATAATTTACATCAGTCGCTTCATCTGCTATGATGGCAAACCAGTTAGGCTGATAGGCTTTAATGCTTGCTATAACCTTTCGAAGTACAGTTTGGCCCATTAAACTAATCATCTCATTGACTATGTCATGGGATAGATACTTTCTTTCCTTGAACCAACTCTTTAGGTCTGCATTTTCAGCAGACCAACAGGATAATAACTGTGGTAGATTCCCTTCACCTTCCTCACCCCCACGCAAATCCATTCCCTTACGGAAGGATTTTTAAGGGAGTTCCACTTAAGCTTGGCCTCCTGATGGGAGTCCGAGGAGTCATGAATTTTAAATTTCTCAAGGGCCTTCTTATAATTGTCAAAACCTGATATAGCTAGAATCAACATGAAGATGTCTCAGAAGAGTTTAGTAGAGATTTGGCAGAAAAGAATAAGGCTTGATTCCTCTGAACCAGCTGCTACTGTTGCTGGCTCTCATACTGAGGAGGGAAGTGAATTGTTGGCATCATCTGTTAAAGAGGCTGGGGTCAATATTGACAAGATGACAGTACTTGCATGAGTATCTGTTGTTCTGATGAAAATAAACCCTACCAACCACAGGAAGAAGGTACTTTGTCTCTCTTTCTTAAGAAAGATAGATGGTTTCTTCCTTCATGGTATTTCAAATATTCTTGGATTACTCTGTGTACCTCTAAAAGGAAGATTTTCTGCTTTTACTGTAAGTTTTACTCATAATCATAAGCTGCTTTTCTTTTCAACGAGAGGGGAAGATGCTTTCACTGTATAGCAGCTCATGTAAATTGATCACATGCTGAGATTGCAATATGAGGTATTATCAAGGACATCACACATTTTACATATCTAAGAATAGTTTTTAATAAATAATCCAATGATGTGTGAGTATGTAATGGTGTACATGACATGATAATGTGAAAGTTGGGGGGGGGGCAATGCCCCTCTTTTTGGAAGTTCAGGGGGCGATTGCCCCTTCGCCCCCCCCTGTGGAGCCCCCCCTGATATATATATAGTTATTCGCAATAGTCAAACAACATAGACAAAACTAGAATCAAGAACTGAGTAAACTACAAAAAATAAGAGAAAAGACTGATTGACAAAACAGGTTTGACCAGTTATAGCTAACCACACAGGTATGCTGATTAATACGTTGGCTTAGATGATGGTTAGATAACCACTACATGTTGCACAAATCATGGAGACATGAACAGAATGCCTATATTATCTGTTTTTATATTTGTTTGGATTTGTTTTGACAGCATATCTCAAATCTCAGCTGCAATTGAAGATGCCACGACTGGTGAGATGTTGTGTCATGTGTGCATGTTTGATGCGAGTGACATGGCTTGTTCATGAATGTGTGTGTGTGTGTGTGTGTGTGTGTGTGTGTGTGTGTGTGCGTGTACGAGAAATTGGTAAATTAATTATAAAAAAGTCTAAACATTTAATCCAAAAATTTACAAGACACTGATAAAATGCTCAGTTTTGATATAATGAGTTTATTTACTAGGGTTCCTGAAAAATAACTCTTTGAACAAGAATTAGCTCAACTATCAGACACCTTTCAACAAAATGGATATCCAATAATAGATTCAGTATTGTATAAGAATAATGAAATGAAAATTATCAGAGAACAAGATGACACCAAGAATGGCAACATAAATTACATGATAGCTCCTTAAATCAAAGGAATGAGTGAAAACATAGACAGAAGGAAAACAAGTTGAACATCAAAGTAGTTTTCAAAAAAAAATTCAATAATAGTATTAAAAAAATCTGATGAAAGTCAAAAGAAAACAAGACACAAAGGAGAAGACCAAGAGTTGTGTATAAGATTTTCGGCAGTGGTTGTGATAAGTGTTATATTGGATAGACTGCTGGTAGGCCTTTATCTGTCAGAATAAAATGACACATATATGCCATTCATAGCAGAAACATCAACAATGCAGTATTTGGTCATTCAATGGAACAAGGACATTTGCCTAGCTGGGACAAAGTTGAAGTATTAGAATGGGAGCATGACTGGAGCAACAATATAGATTGACCTAGCTGTTGTTCCTATTCTTGAATTCGTTTTACACTCTGTTAAAATTACGATTTTCACTTATTCATTTCAAATTGTGAAATCAAGTTAAGCATTTGCCACAGAGCTAAAATTATATAGTCACCTGTGATGGAGCCACCGATATTTCACTCCAGCCACACAAGCCAGGTCAGAATGAATCATACCTGTGGTGGAGACCACTGATATTTCAACTCCAGCCACACAAGTCAGGTCAGAATGAATCATATCTGTGATGGAGACCACTGATATCTCATCTCCAGCCAGACTAGCCAGGTCAGAATGAATCATACCTGTGATGGAGACCACTGATATCTCATCTCCAGCCAGACAAGCCAGGTCAGAATGAATCATACCTGTGATGGAGACCACTGATATTTTCATCTCCAGCCACACAAGCCAGGTCAGAATGAATCATACCTGTGGTGGAGACCACTGATATTTCATCTCCAGCCAGACAAGCCAGGTCAGAATGAATCATACCTGTGATGGAGACCACTGATATTTCATCTCCAGCCACACAAGCCAGGTCAGAATGAATCATACCTGTGATGGAGACCACTGATATCTCATCTCCAGCCACACAAGCCAGGTCAGAATGAATCATACCTGTGGTGGAGATCACTGATATCTCATCTCCAGCCAGACAAGCCAGGTCAGAATAAATCATACCTGTGATGGAGACCACTGATATCTCATCTCCAGCCAGACAAGCCAGGTCAGAATGAATCATACCTGTGATGGAGACCACTGATATTTTCATCTCCAGCCACACAAGCCAGGTCAGAATGAATCATACCTGTGGTGGAGACCACTGATATTTCATCTCTAGCCACACAAGCCAGGTCAGAATGAATCATACCTGTGGTGGAGACCACTGATATTTCATCTCCAGCCACACAAGCCAGGTCAGAATGAATCATACCTGTGATGGAGACCACTGATATCTCATCTCCAGCCACACAAGCCAGGTCAGAATGAATCATACCTGTGATGGAGACCACTGATATCTCATCTCCAGCCACACAAGCCAGGTCAGAATGAATCATACCGGTTATTTTTCCTTTGTTTGCAGTAAGACTGATATGTTTATTTTTCTTTTATTTATTGATTGTTAATCTCATGTTTTACCTAATTATTTCATTTACATCGTTTCACAATTCATGCACCCTAGCTTTACCATTTATGATCACCCTACATAATAATTTGAACCAATCAAATTCAGCCAGCTTTCAGAGATATCTCTGATGTATCATGCTCACCCAGGATGTGGGTGTGTCGACTGGTTTTCTATATATTATACTGGCTGGTCGGCTCACCCCATCAGTAAGTCTTTAGTTCTGTAGTTCACAAGCTGGTTATTAATTAAAATTAAACTTAAATAGAATGTTACAAATAAAGCTCTCCTGAACTGCAGTAACATGTGCTTTACCTTATGCAAGCCAACACTAGGTTATGGTTGGTTGTTTGTACGCCAAACTTCCTTTGCTTAGCTAGGTTGCTTCACTGTGCTTTATATTTTCAATGTCCATGTATAAGGTACATGTACCAAGACCTACCAATGTCCATGTATACCAATACTTACCAATGTCCATGTGTACAGGTACATGTACCAATACCTATCAATATCATTGTTAATATAAGTTTCTAGCATACACACACTCAACAGACTGAGGAGTAAAATTATTTCAATGAAGCTAATTGGGATATTAGCTTTTCACTGCTAGATATTTCACAACCAATGTGATAAAATGGGGAAAAATATGCTTATATTTCCATTTCTTGGTAATGAGTTTAATTTTGAGACATCTAATGATGTAATTACACTCATCAATGCTACCTTAAGCATGCTGGGAATGGTTGACATTTGTGACTGCCAACATTGATACTATTAAAACAGCTATTACTCATACTCATACTCAGCACTGTTTCTAACCTTACAACAAGCTTATACTGTATAGCTTATAACAACCCAATAAGATATATGAGTTGGATGTATACTACACATAAGGTTTCCTTTACTCTTCTTTATACTAATAGCACGAGAAAGTTATGATAATAAAAAAGAAGAAGATGGTTTATACTGCCTCATTTGCATAGTGAGTGTCTAGCCTATTTGTTGTGGTGTAGCCAACCCTTTATCTTCTTGATATGGATCAGGAAAGTATTTTGGTTAGAACTAATTAAACTCGGTTTCATGTTGGAGTCAAAACAAATGTGTGTTAATCAGATAGAAAGTGTCCAATTAGATATAAGACAAAAGTAAATCACTGCATTAAAAATTCACCTCTCCATCACACGATAGAGAGGCACTTACAAGTGTAATCATATGTTAATGAGTGAGACCTGAGAGTAGCTTGCTTGTTGCATTTGCTGGCCAATGCTTCTTGTGGTGGTGGTGGGTGATATGATTAGGTAGTGCATGAGCCCTCACTAGGAACATTGCAATATGTATTACTAGGAGCTTGTGGGAATGGTGACTCTGAAGTTCATATTACAAAACTAGGATAGTTCACTTGTGCGAGTAAACATAGGAGGGTTGAACTATGCTTATAATTAGTCAGGCACTGATGAAAATCCTTCAGGACCCTTCATGTTTTAATGCATGCTCACTTGGTTCGGCCTGTACAAGATTTGAATTATCCTTGGGCCTTCCCTCAGTAGTGTAAATGCCATATAGACCTACACCTTATAACATGTCCTAAATACTTGTATCCTATTTCTACAGGTCAGAGGATGTGACTAGTAGTGATACTTTGCTTACACTAAACACTATCTCAATCACACATTATGTTGTTGTCCATTGATCCATGGTCAATGTGCCAGCTGTACATGTTTCATTCTAAATTAAGTCAAAATATTTTTTGAGAAGGAAGTCGAGATTTTTTCTTTTTTCTGTATGTGTGTGTGGGTGGGGGATGGGGTGTGTGGGGTTCTCCCCTTCCCCCCTAAATGAACCCTTGAAGTATGGGTGTGTTGATTGTAGAAATACAACAATAATATTGTGTGTGAGTGTGTGTGTGTGTATGTGTGCTTAGTTTGTCTTAGATGTCCATGGATGGCTGAGTGAACATGATGACTTGAGAGTGGATGTCTAATGTGGCAACTAAGTGGCAAGTGAGGAAAGGAACCTACATATATTGGATGATGAAGGGAAAAAAACAATTTCTTAAAAAAAGACATTATCAAGAAAACAGTACACAAAAACGAGTCCAATGAAGCTAGTCTAGATATTCCCACTGGAATATTAGCTAGCTAACTGTTCATCATGCAGCAGAGCCAGTTCACTAATGAAGCTAGTCTAGATACCCACTGGAATATTAGCTAGCTAACTGTTCATCATGCAGCAAACCAGTTCACTAATGAAGCTGGTCTAGATATTTCACTGGAACATTAGCTAGCTAACTGTTCATCATGCAGCAGAGCCAGTTCTCTAATGAAGCTAGTCTAGATATTCCACTGGAATATTAGCTAGCTAACTGTTCATCATGCAGCAGAACCAGTTCTCTAATGAAGCTAGTCTAGATATCCCACTGGAATATTAGCTAGCTAACTGTTCATCATGCAGCAGAACCAGTTCACTAATGAAGCTAGTCTAGATATTCCACTGGAATATTAGCTAGCTAACCGTTCATCATGCAGCAGAACCAGTTCACTAATGAAGCTAGTCTAGATATTCCCACTGGAATATTAGCTAGCTAACTGTTCATCATGCAGCAGAGCCAGTTCACTAATGAAGCTAGTCTAGATATTCCCACTGGAATATTAGCTAGCGAACTGTTCATCATGCAGCATAGCCAGTTCACTAATGAAGCTAGTCTAGATGTTCCCACTGGAATATTAGCTAGTTAACTGTTCATCATGCAGCAGAGCTAGTTCACTAATGAAGCTAGTCTAGATATTCCACTGGAATATTAGCTAGCTAACCGTTCATCATGCAGCAGAACCAGTTCACTAATGAAGCTAGTCTAGATATCCCACTGGAATATTAGCTAGCTAACTGTTCATCATGCAGCAGAGCTAGTTCACTAATGAAGCTAGTCTAGATATTTCCACTGGAATATTAGCTAGCTAACTGTTCATCATGCAGCAGAACCAGTTCACTAATGAAGCTAGTCTAGATATCCCACTGGAATATTAGCTAGCTAACCGTTCATCATGCAGCAGAGCCAGTTCACTAATGAAGCTAGTCTAGACATTCCCACTGGAATATTAGCTAGCTAACTGTTCATCATGAAGCAGAGCCAGTTCACTAATGAAGCTAGTCTAGATATCCCACTGGAATATTAGCTAGCTAACTGTTCATCATGCAGCAGAACCAGTTCACTAATGAAGCTAGTCTAGATACCCACTGGAATATTAGCTAGCTAACTGTTCATAATGCAGCAGAGCCAGTTCTTCACTAATGAAGCTGGTCTAGATGTTCCCACTGGAATATTAGCTAGCTAACTGTTCATAATGCAGCAGAGCCAGTTCTTCACTAATGAAGCTGGTCTAGATGTTCCCACTGGAATATTAGCTAGCTAACTGTTCAACATTCAGCAGAGCCAGTTCACAAATGTTTCATTATTACAATAATACTTTTTTTATTATTTAGTACTAATTCTCGTATAAGATCAAGGATAGTTTTTTGTTTCCTACCAAAATGACCCTTTGAGTTTTTTTTTTTGTTATTTTAGTTTTTTGCTTTTTGCTGTTGTTGATATTATTATTATTGTTATTATTGTTATTATTATTATTATTATTATAGTTCACTTTTATTTGGTGGCCAAATTAAAAACACCAATAAAAACTGAAAAGCACACAGTTTCCAAATAAAAACAAAAACAAAAAAACCAAAAAACAAAAACAAGTTGTACTTCAGCACAGTTCCCTGCTGGACTGCAACCCATAGACGCTGGATCAAATACTCTGTAAATCTTGCTTATCTAGTTTCTCCAGTAATCCTGCACCCCTACTCCTTCTGGGAGACTACTGACTTTGGATCAATTGCTGTCAAAGACTCGATGACTACTGGTACGAAAATATGACAAGGAGGAAGGCCCCAATTATTTTTATCTTCCTCTCCTCTGCAGCTTCAGCAGACATCAGCCATCTGGCCTCTTTCCATCTGACTGCATGAGCTATAGGTTCCATCCTGGAAAGGAATATGTGCAGATATCAACCCTCGCTTGACTATGTCAAATGAACTTGGACAACTTAACATTATGCATAGTCTTTATTGCTCAACTAAAAACCTAATACATAGCTATGTGACATTTAACCCCTTCATAGTTAGAAACAAATGCTGGCAGCAAGGTGGATCAAACAGCTTGCTCATTATTAAGATAATAGAAATGAATGAAGATGAGGCTGTCAACAGAACAACAAAACAAAACAAAAACAACGAACCTGTTTCAGAATAAAGAGAAGTTTTAGTAGCCTAAAAAGAAGTCAACTGAACATTTACATGTGTTCTAGTTCATGTTAGTATGGAGATGTATTGGTTACTGCCAGTGAAAGCAACTTGCTTCGAAGAACACTACAACTGATGCTACCTCGCTCTCCATCAAGTTGTCCAAGCCTCCAACGTCTACCAGTGCTGGCATCTCAAACTTCTCGTAACTGTAGCAATGGGAGCTATGCCACACCTCTCTGATATGGTTCATCGTGGTTAACATCCGTCCAGTAGTCACTGCGGCTTCAAAACTTCTGGTAGACCTTAACTTAATAATGTCTGACAGATTTCTAGAGGTGAGTACGGTAGTAGCAGTAGTAGATTTTAAAAGGTTTTCCACTTAAGTTTTTGATAGTTTGCCTTATACCCTGTATTGGTGCATATGTTTCTGTTGCTAAATTCTGGAGATTGCTTATTCCTTTCTTTTAATGCTGGACTGTATACATAGGGTAATTATAGTTGCTACTAAGATTATGTAGAACTAAATTCTGACCTGATACCAAAGTTGAAATTCTGTATGTAGGTTCGAAGGGAGGTCATTTTTTTTTTGTTCTTACCTTGTGTGCAATATATACGCATGTTCACCTGAATTGCATGAAGTCGTTGGCTCTATCGAACACATCAGTTCCAGTTTGTTCGCATGGAATTGTGGAATTGCTATGTTTACAATAATCTGTCATTACATTATTTAGCACTGTGTAGTTATATTATGACATGAAAGTGCCATAGACATTATGCTGCTTGTTTACATTTGCCACGTCCAAGAAGTACCATCTGCACATTACACGAGATATAGGCATTACTCACCACATATGTTTGTATATCAGTATGATGTAGTTGTAAGTCAGATGCATAGGTGAATGTACAGCAAATTCCAGTTCAATGTGAGCGGAGAAATTGTATTCCATTGCTTTGAAGATCATTCTGACTACCTTACAATATTGCTAGACACAGAAGTGTCACCACTCATCCAATGTGTTGTGTGTGTGTGTGTGTGTGTGTGTGTGTGTGTGGGTGTGGGTGTGGGTGTGTGTAAAGATGCATGTAAGAACATTCTGTGGCAGAAAGGCATCATGTATTGGATGGCTTTAGATCAAGGTGTGTGTGGTATGTGTGTGGTGCATGTGTGCATATGTGTGAGAGGATACATGTGTACAAGGGAGAGCATTGATAAGCAGTTTCAATTCTTGCAAAACAAATTTGCTTGTGGCTTAAACACCTGCAGGACTGATCACCACACTATGTGAAGCCCAGTCAATTTTGGTGACAGTAACTACCTTTAGTCTCTCTTACATACCATCACACTCCAGTCTGCGGTAAGCTAGTTTCATCAAAGACCACATCTTTTCTTATTGTTGTCTTGTTGGTATTCTCATTGTAAAGTTGATAATCTTTACAACTTTTATTGTAGCCAATGAATCGAAGATTCTCAGCCTTAACATCCAGTTTCTCCTGTTGCATGAAAGAGGCTTGTAGGCTCCCAAAGAAAATAATTGCTTGATCTTGCAGAGACACTGGAGCACCAATCGAGGCAAGTTTATCATCAAGTACCTTTATTTCCTTCAAATGTTCATTGATTGGAGTGCCCTCATTCATTTCTTAGCAAAAGTATTGCTTCTTAAGTCACAATTTGTTTGCGTCACACTCAAAGTATTTCTTGAGGGAATCTCAAGCATCATTGGGCAATTCACAGGAAGTGATAAGGTATAACAGTGATGACGATACTGACATGACAATAAGTGAACAAAGCTCTCTGTTGTTCAGCTTTGTTCCATTTTCACCAGTTAAGTTGAAGTTGAGTTTGTTGACAAGTTCATTGCTTACTAAATTCATCATACTATGCTCGCACAGGTGTCTGAATCTTCAATGCCATAGTCCCTTTGTGTAAACTCGGGTAATATTTACACAATCCTGGGGCTTTCACAGTGCACTTCAGGTGGCTGCCCTTCCATGAACCAATAACTATCACTTCGTCGTCTTCATTCCTGAGTTCACACATTGACTCATCAATGTCAACTGTTTTGCCTGCATCTGTGGCTCTATAGAGACACTCACTAGATTGTATGCAAGGTTAGGTACATAGAGAACATTATTTCATGTACACTTCTTCTTAGTACCATCTTGAAGAATCATTTCCATGTGTATAGTTCCTTCTCCCTTCACATCTAGCACACTGCTATCTCCTAGTGAAACCATCTCTTCTGATTGCAGTTGCAGAAATTCCTTGATGATTGATCGCTCATTGTACATGTGATTGCTGGCTCCCACATCAGTAATCCAATATTCTTTGACGTTGCTACCAATGCATATTTGACAATTACATAACTTCATGTTGAGTACGACTTATTTAACAACAGGTAAGCATATCATGGCATATATACATGTATATATATATATATAGTTATATAGCACATTCTGAGGAGGTTCATTATTGTTGGTAGAGAGAAGTTCGTAGTTATATATGAAAAATTTAAGGATGGACAACTCAAATGTTATCCTTCCTGCAGATTAAGGTAATGCAACAGTGATACTAGATAGAGCAACCTACACCAAAAAGATGGCAGAGATATTTCATTATGGGTCCTACTAGCGATCAACGAAGACCCCACGAAGAAGTTTGAAAGAGAAACACTTCAAAATCTTCTACATCTCACTGAACTAGGTGAATTAGACAAAGAATCATACAAGAAGCTTAATCCCACACATTACTGCCCATCTTGCATGTATGGACTTCCAAAAATTCACAAAGATATTGTTCCTTTACGTCCAATCATCAGCACAACAGGATCTGTTACATATCATCTAGCAAAATATCTCGCTAAAATCATTTCTCCACCTGTTGGACAGACACCCTCATACGTGAGAAACTCAGCCCATTTCAGTGAAATAATCAAGTACAGCAAGATGAAATGATGATCAGCTTTGACATTACATCTCTGTTTACTTAGGTCCCAGTTCCTAAAACTCTTAACATAATTAAAGAAAAATTGAGCACTGATTCTTCTCTATCCGATCGTACAAACTTCTCTCTACCAACAATAATGAACCTCCTCAGAATGTGCTTATCTAAATACTTCATAAACAAGGACAGCTATTACCGTCAAAGTGAAGGTGCAGAGATGGGGTCTCCTCTCTCCAATTATTGCCAATATCTTTATGGAATACTCTGAGGAAATTACCTTAGAATAAGTCAGTTAAAAAAGAAAAAAGCCATCGCTATGGTTAAGTTATGTGAACGACACATTTGCTCTATGCCCCCATAACCAGCAAGACTCCTTGGATGAGTTCCTGCACCATCTCAACTCCATACGGCCTACCATCCAGTTTACCATGGAGACTGAGTCTACCAGTTACCATTCATAGACATCACTGTCACTGGCCCCAACAAGATCAAAACAGAAATATATTGCAAGAAACAACACACAGACCGCTATCTAAGTTATCGCTCTTACCACCCTCACTGTATCAAAAATAGAATCATCAACACTCTGAATCATCATGCTGAACCAATTTGCAAAGATCAGACCTCCCTGGCCTAAGAGGCCAATCATCTAAGATCAGTTTTCAGGAGCAATGGGTACCCAGATGCCATGGTGAATAGAATCCTTTGAAATATCATTAACAAGAATAGTATCGACAAGGAAGAGCTACAGCTGGAGACAAAGACAATCATGACCATCCCCTATGTACATACAAGGCATGAGTGAAAAGATAAAGAGAGTATGCCACAAAGCAGGCCTTTCTGTGGTATTTTGTTCAGGGAGGACACTAAGATCCATTCTGACTCAAGTGAAACCAAGACCAGGTGACAACAGTCTACCTGGTGTGATTTACAGAATCCGGTATTTCTTTGTTAGTTTGTTTGTCAACCATTCATTTCAAGTACATCAAATTATGCCTATGTAATTGAGGAAGCTTTACCACAATACTTCAGTGGCTCACCTCAACCCATACCAGATTGGAAAGATAGTGACACAACAACTATATGAGTGTCAGCTGCAATTGTGAGGAATACAACCACAAGCAGTGAGAACTCCAACAAAAAAATTATCACAAAAGAAAAATACTAATAAAGAGCTGATACCTGCAGTGCTGTTTGTAAACTTTGTAGAATTCATCCACGCATCTGTGTACCCACCTCAGTACAAGATGGATACACTGATCACATGGAGAAATGATTCAGAATCCTTGCCTACTCAGAGGTTCTAATGTGGTATTAAGGGAAGAGACCCATAGCAACTGTTGCCAAGGCTGAATAGAAGTGATAAGTGCTATCAACCACAGAAATCAGGCCTCAAATTTTGCTCCTAACTCACAAGGCAAACTTAACTGAGAATTGTAATATTAGGTGGTTGTCTGCAAATACTCAGTACAGCTCAGTAATCAATTCACCAATATTGTAGTAGAGTTTGTCAATGAAATTTAACCTAAAATATATAATATAAGCTTTATAATGACACAACTATAATAATCACATGAAATGTATAATAATTAGGTATTATTCTGACAAAGGATGAAAGGAGGGTGTCATTCTCTACTCCAGGTCCTGAAACTGCTGCATGTAGAATAGAGAAGTCACAACTCACCAGTGTTACTTGAATTAGTCCTACATACAAAATTAAAGCAATATGTAGTTCATGAAGCATGCCTACAAATATAGACATTGTTCTAAACTGACTGAAATGATGAGGCTAAGCTAATATCCATACCAAAGACAAGAAACTCGGAGTTCCTTAGCTTATTTTGCAATATGAAGCGTCAAACTTCAGACTGGAAGCAAATTCTAAGCAGCTAAATACTGTTATTAGTCTTACTCACGATTCAGTGATTCCTTCAATCTTCTGTTTACTATCCACTGGAAAAAAGCATTATCCAACCTTTCTTTCGGACGAGATTCAAGTTGTACCAAAATGCTGAGCTGTAACCGGGATGGGCATTTTTAGTTTCACGCAGACTTAGAATAGAAGCTGCTGCAATTTGCGGTCATCTGCAAAATGCTTTATTATAGCGGCAGTATAAAAGTTGAGCTAGAAGGGATCACGAGATGAAGTTCAAACTTGGAACATTTATTCTGTGACGGAAGTAAGTGGGATACATGTACATTTAGATTTTGTTGTTAGGATGTCTAGATTAACAAATTTAGAAAAATAAATTTGTAGTTGTTAAAAACTAAATGTACAGAGATGGGGCTCGAGGAAAAGAAAGCTGGAGAGCCTTGGATTGTTGAAAAAGCTTGATCGGTTGTGGAGAAACTATGCAAAACGTGCGTAGAAACTTTTTGCTCATATCTTAACTTACCAATATGCTCTCGCTCTAAATTTTGGCTGTATAGGAAGATTATAAGACCAAGAGTAAGTCTACCATATTCAAATTGTTGCAACATTTCATGTTTAAAAGTTATTTCACAAACAATTACACAGAAAAATTGCCTGGGCCAGATGGGTCTCCACCCTTAAGCCTTTCCTTCCGGACTTCATTTCACCGTGCGTCGATGACCTCGGGCAACAATGGTTAATCAAATTAATTAACATTTTATTTATATATATATATAATATATATTTGCTCGTCTAAACCCTTACCAAACAAATTGTATCTTATAGAGTTTGCTTTGAGCTTTCCAACAATATAAATATGATTCTACGGCCCATAAAGATCACCACGAAGGTTGTACGAATACGTTCCTCTAAACAATACAAACACAACACAATGTGTTTGTTTGCTATTAGTATATTTTACCACTGTCATGCACACACGGCCCTCCAAGACATACACATATACAAATGATACTCAACTTACCCTGGCTGTAACAATATGAAGTACATCCAAACGTCTACGCCAAGTCAGAACCAGGTTGCGGTCAAATACTTTGAATAGTATTTAAATACAAATACTTTGAACAACTCAAATACAAAATACAAATACAAATACTTTCTTAGATGTAGTATTTCAATTACAAATACAAATACTTTTGAATTGCATTACAATTACAATAGGTAAAGCATTGCGTGGAAAATAGATTACACCTGACGAACATTAGTTCTTCAAAAGTTTTGTACTTTGAACAATTTTTGTTAGGTTAAAACATCTTTCCTGCTATGCTATACAGTCTTTGAAGTGGCGCTAAAGATACAGGACTGCATAAATACACTAGAGCTAGTGTTGCAAGTATGTGGTGGTTGTAGGTGTGATTATGATTCAGAGGCTCAGTGGTTTGTCTCTATTGCTTGACTCACATTGAAGAAACTTGCCCTTTATTCGTATGCATTCAGTTAATTTAACAGCAGCTTTTTACAATAAGAGGTGAAGCATTAGTTATTACAATATAATTATGCCAGCATGGACCAAGCAACACTTGATTCTGCACTTTCCAGAACAAATCTATAGAATGAATTTGTCCAGTAGAAATATGCTCCAGATCTTATATTTTCAATTTTCTACAAATACAAGTTACATTCTTACCTTATCATATTTTCAAAAGTATTCGAAATACAAATACAAATACTTCACTTTTTAAATCTTAAAATACAAATACAAATACTCATGTATTTGACCCCAACCCTGATCAGAACAGATCATCAGGGCTACTCCCATCAGTACACGCCCCTAAAACACTCCAACACACAAAAAATTTGTTGTTCAGCTGATGTGAATTGTAAACCTAACCAAATAGGTACTACACACATCCTAAAATGCTAGCATCCCCTCCCACTGCTTTAAGTACATAAATAAAGTGGTGAATTTTTAAAAAATTAGAATGTGGTAAAAAACAACAGTAAAAGATGTATAATTCAAAAACTACTCAAGAATAACACATATGAAAAACATCATAGTGAAGCTAATACCTTTCTTTAGCTAGCTACGCTAACAAGAAGGCTGTTTTTGTGATAAAAAATGCCTAAAATATGAGCTTACCAGGGTCAGAAATGTTTCCGTCTAACCTCAGAGTCAGAGCTGCTGTATTCTGATTCATCGGCACTGAAACTAGGTCCACTGTAAGGGTAGACCTCATCTCTTCCTTTCCACTTGAAACTGAATCAGGAAACTCAGCACCATCCTCCTCAAGCAACTGTAAAACGTCCCCATCGTTGCAACTCGTTGAAGCTATATTGAATACGATGGTGCATAAATTTATTATTCCAAAGTTGCCGAGGTCCCACAGCGCTCACACTTTATTCCTATAAAGTCACATCCTTCCAATGACGTATTATGAAATAACAGGCCTAAATACAGCTATAGCTAATTTATAAAAATTGGTGAAGACAGTTTGTTCAACTGCAGAGTGTTCGACCGTAAACAAAGAGTTAGTCTGATACACTACTGGGGGCTCAACGGCATTTTTTTTACTGTTTCTACAATGCTTGTAGAGAAAGCTAAGCCATCTAAAAGCTTCTGTGACTGAGGTAACTTTTATATAATTTTTCATAGAGACCGCGGTAAAAATTTGTGACCGATCAACGCAAAAGTTGTGAAATAATCTCGAAGCTTCTGGTCTACATGGTCTACCTGGTTTACCTGGCCTACCTGGACTACCTGGCCTATCTGGTCTACCTGGTCTGCCTGGCCTACCTGGTTTACCTGGCCTACCTGGCCTACCTGGCCTACCTGGTCTGCCTGGCCTACCTGGTCTGCCTGGCCTACCTGGCCTACCTGGCCTGCCTGGTCTGCCTGGCCTACCTGGTCTACCTGGTCTGCCTGGCCTACCTGGCCTACCTGGTCTGCCAAGCCTACCTGGTCTGCCTGGACTACCTGGCCTACCTGGTCTGCCTGGCCTACCTGGTCTGCCTGGTCTACCTGGTTTGCCTGGTCCACCTGGTATGCCTGGTCCACCTGGTCTACCTGTTCTACTTGGTCTACCTGGTCTTCTTCCTGGTTTACCTGGTCTTCCTGGTCTACCTGGTCATCTGGTCTGCCTGGTCATCTGGTCTGCCTGGTCTACCTGGTCATCTGGTCTGCCTGGTCTACCTGTTCTGCCTGGTCTGCCTGGCCTACCTGGTCTACCTGGCCTACCTGGTCTGCCTGGTCTACCTGGTTTGCCTGGTCCGCCTGGTCTGCCTGGTCTACCTGGTCTGCCTGGTCCGCCTGGTCTGCCTGGTCCACCTGGTACCTGGTCTACCTGGTCTACCTGGTCTGCCTGGTCCGCCTGGTCTGCCTGGCCAACCAGGTCTACCTGGCCTACCTGGTCTACCTGGTCCACCTGGTCTACCTGGTCTACCTGGCCTACCTGGTCTGCCTGGTCTACCTGTTCTGCCTGGTCTGCCTGGTCTACCTGTTCTACCTGGTCTGCCTGGTCAGTCTGGTCTTCTTCCTGGTCTACCTGGTCTGCCTGGTCTGCCTGGTCTACCTGGTATGCCTGGTCCACCTGGTCTACCTGTTCTACTTGGTCTACCTGGTCTTCTTCCTGGTTTACCTGGTCTTCCTGGTTTACCAGGCCTAACTGGTCTACCTGGCCTACCTGGTCATCTGGTCTGCCTGGTCTACCTGTTCTGCCTGGTCTGCCTGGCCTACCTGGTCTACCTGGCCTACCTGGTCTGCCTGGTCTACCTGGTTTGCCTGGTCCGCCTGGTCTACCTGGTCTACCTGGTCTGTCTGGTCCGCCTGGTCTGCCTGGTCTACCTGTTCTGCCTGGCCAACCAGGTCTACCTGGCCTACCTGGTCTACCTGGTCCACCTGGTCCGCCTGGTCTACCTGGTCTACCTGGCCTATCTGGTCTGCCTGGTCTACCTGTTCTGCCTGGTCTGCCTGGCCTACCTGGCCTACCTGGTCTACCTGGCCTACCTGGTCTGCCTGGTCTACCTGGTTTGCCTGGTCCACCTGGTCCGCCTGGTCTACCTGGCCTACCTGGCCTGCCTGGTCTGCCTGGCCTACCTGGTCTACCTGGTCTGCCTGGCCTACCTGGCCTACCTGGTCTGCCAAGCCTACCTGGTCTGCCTGGACTACCTGGCCTACCTGGTCTGCCTGGCCTACCTGGTCTGCCTGGTCTACCTGGTTTGCCTGGTCCACCTGGTATGCCTGGTCCACCTGGTCTACCTGTTCTACTTGGTCTACCTGGTCTTCTTCCTGGTTTACCTGGTCTTCCTGGTCTACCTGGCCTACCTGGTCATCTGGTCTGCCTGGTCATCTGGTCTGCCTGGTCTACCTGGTCATCTGGTCTGCCTGGTCTACCTGTTCTGCCTGGTCTGCCTGGCCTACCTGGTCTACCTGGCCTACCTGGTCTGCCTGGTCTACCTGGTTTGCCTGGTCCGCCTGGTCTGCCTGGTCTACCTGGTCTGCCTGGTCCGCCTGGTCTGCCTGGTCCACCTGGTACCTGGTCTACCTGGTCTACCTGGTCTGCCTGGTCCGCCTGGTCTGCCTGGCCAACCAGGTCTACCTGGCCTACCTGGTCTACCTGGTCCACCTGGTCTACCTGGTCTACCTGGCCTACCTGGTCTGCCTGGTCTACCTGTTCTGCCTGGTCTGCCTGGTCTACCTGTTCTACCTGGTCTGCCTGGTCAGTCTGGTCTTCTTCCTGGTCTACCTGGTCTGCCTGGTCTGCCTGGTCTACCTGGTATGCCTGGTCCACCTGGTCTACCTGTTCTACTTGGTCTACCTGGTCTTCTTCCTGGTTTACCTGGTCTTCCTGGTTTACCAGGCCTAACTGGTCTACCTGGCCTACCTGGTCATCTGGTCTGCCTGGTCTACCTGTTCTGCCTGGTCTGCCTGGCCTACCTGGTCTACCTGGCCTACCTGGTCTGCCTGGTCTACCTGGTTTGCCTGGTCCGCCTGGTCTACCTGGTCTACCTGGTCTGTCTGGTCCGCCTGGTCTGCCTGGTCTACCTGTTCTGCCTGGCCAACCAGGTCTACCTGGCCTACCTGGTCTACCTGGTCCACCTGGTCCGCCTGGTCTACCTGGTCTACCTGGCCTATCTGGTCTGCCTGGTCTACCTGTTCTGCCTGGTCTGCCTGGCCTACCTGGCCTACCTGGTCTACCTGGCCTACCTGGTCTGCCTGGTCTACCTGGTTTGCCTGGTCCACCTGGTCCGCCTGGTCTACCTGGTCTGCCTGGTCCGCCTGGTCTGCTTGGTCTGTCTGGTCCACCTGGTACCTGGTCTACCTGTGGTCTACCTGGTCTGCCTGGTCCGCCTGGTCTGCCTGGTCTGCCTGGTCTGCCTGGCCTACCTGGCCAACCAGGTCTACCTGGCCTACCTGGCCTAGCTGGTCTGCCTGGCCTACCTGGTCTACCTGGCCTACCTGGCCTACCCGGCCTACCTGGTCTGCCTGGTCTACCTGGCCTACCAGGCCTACCTAGTCTGCCTGGTCAACCTGGCCTACCTGGCCTACCTGGTCTGCCTGGCCTACCTGGTCTACCTGGTCTGCCTGGTCTACCTGGTCTGCCTGGTCTACCTGGTCTGCCTGGCCTACCTGGTCTGCCTGGCCTACCTGGTCTGCCTGGCCTACCTGGTCATCTGGTCCACCTGGTCCGCCTGGTCTGCCTGGCCTACCTGGTCTGCCTGGTCTACCTGGTCTGCCTGGTCTACCTGGTCTACTTGGTCTGCCTGGTCTGCCTGGCCATCTGGTCCACCTGGTCTGCCTGGTCTGCATGGCCTACCTGGTCTACCGTGTCTACCTGGTCTGCCTGGTCTGCCTGGCCTACTGCCTGGTCTACCTGGTTTGCCTGGTCCACCTGGTCTGGTCTGCCTGGTCTGCCTGGTCTACTTGGTCTGCCTGGTCTAACTGGTCCACCTGGTCTGCCTGGCCTGCCTGGTCTGCCTGGCCTAACTGGTCTGCCTGGCCTACTGCCTGGTCTACCTGGTCCACCTGGTCTACTTGGTCGGGTCTGCCTGGTCATCTGGTCCACCTGGTCTGCCTGGTCTGCCTGGTCTACCTGGTTTGCCTGGTCCACCTGGTCTACCTGGTCTACCTGGTCTGCCTGGTACACCAGGCCTACCTGGCCTACCTGGTTAGCCTGGTCTACCTGGTTTGCCTGGTCCACCAGGCCTACCTGGCCTACCTGGTCTACCTGGTCTACTTGGTCTACCTGGTCTGCCTGGTCTACCTGGCCTACCTGGTCTACCTGGTCTGCCTGGTCTGCCTGGTCTGCCTGGCCTACCCGGCCTGCCTGGTCATCTGGTCCACCTGGCCTACCTGGTCTGCCTGGTCTGCCTGGCCTACTTCCTGGTCTACCTGGTCTGGTCTGCCTGGTCTGCCTGGTCATCTGGTCCACCTGGTCTGCCTGGTCTACCTGGTCTGCCTGGTCTACCTGGCCTACCTGGTCTGCCTGGTCTACCTGGTTTGCCAGGTCCACCAGGCCTACCTGGTCTACCTGGTTTGCCTGGTCCACCAGGCCTACCTGGCCTACCTGGCCTACCTGGTCTACCTGGTCTACCTGATCTCCCTGGTCTACCTGGTCTGCCTGGTCTACCTGGTTTGCCTGGTCCACCTGGTCCGCCTGGTCTGCCTGGTCTACCTGGTCTACCTGGTCTGCCTGGTCCGCCTGGTCTACCTGGTCTGCCTGGTCTGTCTGGTCCACCTGGTACCTGGTCTACCTGGTCTGCCTGGTCTGCCTGGTATGCCTGGTCTACCTGGTCTGCCTGGTCAACCTGGTCTGCCTGGTCTACCTGTTCTACTTGGTCTACCAGGTCTACCAGGTCTACCTGGTCTATCTGGTCTGCCTGGTCTGCCTGACCTACCTGGTCTACCTGGTCTGTCTGGTCAGTCTGGTCCACCTGGTACCTGGTCTACCTGGTCTGCCTGGCCTACCTGGCCTACCTGGTCTACCTGGTCTGCCTGGTCCACCTGGTCTGCCTGGCCTACCTGGTCTACCTGGTCTGTCTGGTCCACCTGGTACCTGGTCTACCTGGTCTGCCTGGTCTACCTGGTCTACCTGGTCTGTCTGGTCCACCTGGTACCTGGTCTACCTGGTCTTCTGCCTGGTCTGCCTGGTCTATCTGGTCTGCTTGGTCTACCTGGTATGCCTGGTCCACCTGGTCTACCTGTTTTATTTGGTCTACCTGGTCTAACTGGTCTTCTTCCTGGTTTACCTGGTCTTCCTGGTTTACCTGGTCTGCCTGGTCCACCTGGTCTGCCTGGTCCACCTGGTCTACCTGTTCTACTTGGTCTACCTGGTCTTCTTCCTGGTTTACCTGGTCTTCCTGGTTTACCAGGCCTACCTGGTCTACCTGGCCTACCTGGTCATCTGGTCTGCCTGGTCTACCTGGTCATCTGGTCTGCCTGGTCTACCTGTTCTGCCTGGTCTGCCTGGCATACCTGGCCTACCTGGTCTACCTGGTTTGCCTGGTCCACCTGGTCCGCCTGGTCTGCCTGGTCCGCCTGGTCTACCTGGTCTGCCTGGTCTGTCTGGTCCACCTGGTACCTGGTCTCCCTGGTCTGCCTGGTCCGCCTGGCCTACCTGGCCAACCTGGGTCTACCTGGTCCTACCTGGTCTGCCTGGTCCACCTGGTCTACCTGTTCTGCTGGTCTGCCTGGCCTACCTGGTCATCTGGTCTGCCTGGTCTACTGGTCTACCTGGCCTACCTGGCCTACCTGCCTGGCCTACCTGTTCTACCTGGTCGGCCTGGCCTACCTGGCCTACCTGGTCTGCCTGGTCTACCTGGCCTACCTGGTCTGCCTGGTCAACCTGGCCTACCTGGTCTGCCTGGCCTACCTGGTCTACCTGGCCTACCTGGCCTACCTGGTCTGCCTGGCCTACCTGGCCTACCTGGTCTGCCTGGCCTACCTGGTCATCTGGTCCACCTGGTCTGCCTGGTCTACCTGGTCTGCCTGGTCTACCTGGTCTACTTGGTCTGCCTGGTCTGACTGGCCATCTGGTCCACCTGGTCTGCCTGGCCTACCTGGTCTACCGTGTCTACCTGGTCTGCCTGGTCTGCCTGGCCTACTGCCAGGTCTACCTGGTTTGCCTGGTCCACCTGGTCTGCCTGGTCTACTTGGTCTGCCTGGTCTGCCTGGTCATCTGGTCCACCTGGTCTGCCTGGCCTACCTGGTCTGCCTGGTCTGCCTGGCCTACCTGGTCCGCCTGGCCTACTGCCTGGTCTACCTGGTTTGCCTGGTCCACCTGGTCTGCCTGGTCTACCTGGTCTGCCTGGTCATCTGGTCCACCTGGTCTGCCTGGTCCACCTGGTCTGCCTGGCTTACCTGGTCTACCTGGTCTGCCTGGTCATCTGGTCCACATGGTCTGCCTGGTCTGCCTGGTCTACCTGGTTTGCCAGGTCCACCAGGCCTACCTGGTCTACCTGGTTTGCCTGGTCCACCTGGTCTACCTGGTTTGCCTGGTCCACCAGGCCTACCTGGCCTACCTGGTCTACCTGATCTCCCTGGTCTACCTGGTCTGCCTGGTCTACCTGGTTTGCCTGGTCCACCTGGTCCGCCTGGTCTACCTGGTCTACCTGGTTTGCCTGGTCTACCTGGTCTACCTGTTCTACCTGGCCTGCCTGGTCTACCTGGCCTACCTGGCCTACCTGGTCTGCCTGGTCTACCTGGTCTGCCTGGTCTACCTGGTCTACCTGTTCTACCTGGCCTACCTGGTCTGCCTGGTCTACCTGGTCTGCCTGGCCTACCTGGCCTACCTGGTCTACCTGGTCCACCTGGTCTACCTGGTCTGCCTGACCTACCTGGCCTACCTGGTCTACCTGGTCTGTCTGGTCAGTCTGGTCCACCTGGTACCTGGTCTACCAGGTCTGCCTGGCCTACCTGGCCTACCTGGTCTACCTGGTCTACCTGGTCTGCCTGGCCTACCTGGCCTACCTGGTCAGTCTGGTCCACCTGGTACCTGGTCTACCTGGTCTGTCTGGTCCACCTGGTACCTGGTCTACCTGGTCTTCTGCCTGGTCTACCTGGTCTGCCTGGTCTATCTGGTCTACCTGGTCTGCCTGGTCCACCTGGTCTGCTTGGTCTACCTGGTATGCCTGGTCCACCTGGTCTACCTGTTTTACTTGGTCTACCTGGTCTACCTGGTCTTCTTCCTGGTTTACCTGGTCTTCCTGGTCTACCTGGTCTACCTGGTCTGCCTGGTCCACCTGGTCTACCTGTTCTACTTGGTCTACCTGGTCTTCTTCCTGGTTTACCTGGTCTTCCTGGTTTACCAGGCCTACCTGGTCTACCTGGCCTACCTGGTCATCTGGTCTGCCTGGTCTACCTGGTTTGCCTGGTCCACCTGGTCCGCCTGGTCTGCCTGGTCTACCTGGTCTGCCTGGTCCGCCTGGTCTACCTGGTCTGCCTGGTCTGTCTGGTCCACCTGGTACCTGGTCTACCTGGTCTACCTGGTCCGCCTGGCCTACCTGGCCAACCTGGTCTACCTGGTCCGCCTGGTCCGCCTGGTCTGCCTGGTCTACCTGTTCTGCCTGGTCTGCCTGGCCTACCTGGTCATCTGGTCTGCCTGGTCTACCTGGTCTACCTGGTCTACCTGGTCTGCCTGGTCTGCCTGGTCTGCCTGGTCTACCTGGTCTACCTGGTCTGCCTGGTCTTCCTGGTCTGCCTGGTCTGCCTGGTCTGCCTGGTCTGCCTGGTCTACCTGGTCTACCTGGTCTGCCTGGTCTACCTGTTCTGCCTGGTCTGCCTGGCCTACCTGATCTACCTGGCCTACCTGGCCTACCTGTTCTGCCTGGTCTGCCTGGCCTACCTGGCCAACCTGGTCTACCTGGCCTACCTGGTCTACCTGGTCTACCTGGTCATCTGGTCTACCTGGTTTGCCTGGTTTGCCTGGTCCACCTGGTCTACCTGGTCTACCTGGTCCGCCTGGTCTGCCTGGCCTACTGCCTGGTCTACCTGGTCTACCTGTTCTACCTGGCCTACCTGGCCTACCTGGCCTACCTGGTCCGCCTGGTCTGCCTGGCCTACTGCCTGGTCTACCTGGTCTGCCTGGTCTACCCGGTCTACCTGTTCTACCTGGTCCACCTGGTCTACCTGGTCTACCTGGCCTACCTGGTCTACCTGGTCTGTCTGGTCAGTCTGGTCCACCTGGTACTTGGTCTACCTGGTCTGCCTGGTCTACCTGGTCTGCCTGGTCTACCTGGTCTGCCTGGTCCACCTGGTACCTGGTCTACCTGGTCAACCTGGTCTTCTGCCTGGTCTGCCTGGTCTATCTGGTCTACCTGGTCCACCTGGTCTACCTGGTCTGCCTGGCCTACCTGGTCTACCTGGTCTTCTGCCTGGTCTGCCTGGTCTATCTGGTCTACCTGGTCTACCATGTCTGTCTGGTCAGTCTGGTCCACCTGGTACCTGGTCTACCTGGTCTGCCTGGTCTACCTGGTCTGCCTGGTCTACCTGGTCTGCCTGGTCTGTCTGGTCCACCTGGTACCTGGTCTACCTGGTCTACCTGGTCTTCTGCCTGGTCTGCCTGGTCTATCTGGTCTACCTGGTCTACCTGGTATGCCTAGTCCACCTGGTCTACCTGTTCTACTTGGTCTACCTGGTCTTCTTCCTGGTTTACCTGGTCTACCTGGTCTGCCTGGTCCACCTGGTCTGCCTGGTCCACCTGGTCTACCTGTTCTACTTGGTCTACCTGGTCTTCTTCCTGGTTTACCTGGTCTTCCTGGTTTACCAGGCCTACCTGGTCTACCTGGTCTTCCTGGTCTACCTGGTCTGTCTGGTCTGCCTGGTCTACCTGGTCATCTGGTCTACCTGGTCTACCTGGTTTGCCTGGTTTGCCTGGTCTACCTGGTCTACCTGGTCTGCCTGGCCTACTGCCTGGTCTACCTGGTCTACCTGGCCTACCTGGCCTACCTGGTCCGCCTGGTCTGCCTGGCCTACTGCCTGGTCTACCTGGTCTGCCTGGTCTACCTGGTCTACCTGTTCTACCTGGTCCACCTGGTCCACCTGGTCTACCTGGTCTGCCTGGCCTACCTGGTCTGTCTGGTCAGTCTGGTCCACCTGGTACCTGGTCTACCTGGTCTGCCTGGTCTGCCTGGTCTGTCTGGTCTTCCTGGTACCTGGTCTGTCTGGTCAGTCTGGTTCACCTGGTACCTGGTCTACCTGGTCTGCCTGGTCTGCCTGGTCTATCTGGTCTACCAGGTCTACCTGGTCTGCCTGGTCCACCTGGTCTGCCTGGTCTACCTGGTATGCCTGATCCACCTGGTCTACCTGTTCTACTTGGTCTACCTGGTCTTCTTCCTGGTTTACCTGGTCTACCTGGTCTGCCTGGTCCACCTGGTCTGCCTGGTCTGCCTGGTCTACCTGGTCTGCCTGGTCCGCCTGATCTGCCTGGTCTACCTGTTCTGCCTGGTCTGCCTGGTCTACCTGTTCTGCCTGGTCTACCTGGCCAACCTGGTCCGCCTGGTCTACCTGGTCCACCTGGTCCGCCTGGTCTACCTGGTCTACCTGGCCTACCTGGTCTGCCTGGTCTACCTGGTCATCTGGTCTACCTGGTCTACCTGGTCTTCTTCCTGGTTTACCTCGTCTTCCTGGTTTACCTGGTCTACCTGGTCTACCTGGTCTACCTGGTCTTCTTCCTGGTTTACCTGGTCTTCCTGGTTTGCCTGGTCCACCTGGTCTACCTGGTCCGCCTGGTCTGCCTGGCCTACTGCCTGGTCTACCTGGTCTGCCTGGTCTACCTGGTCTACCTGGTCCACCTGGTCTACCTGGTCTGCCTGGCCTACCTGGTCTACCTGGTCTGCCTGGTCTACCTGGTCCACCTGGTCTACCTGGTCTACCTGGTCTGCCTGGTCTACCTGGTCTGCCTGGCCTACCTGGTCTACCTGGTCTGTCTGGTCCACCTGGTACCTGGTCTACCTGGTCCGCCTGGCCTACCTGGCCAACCTGGTCTACCTGGTCTACCTGGTCTACCTGGTCTGCCTGGTCTGCCTGGTCTACCTGTTCTGCCTGGTCTGCCTGGACTACCTGGTCTGCCTGGTCTGCCTGGTCTACCTGGTCTACCTGGTTTGCCTGGTCCACCTGGTCTACCTGGTCTGCCTGGCCTACTGCCTGGTCTACCTGGTCTACCTGTTCTACCTGGCCTACCTGGTCCGCCTGGTCTGCCTGGCCTACTGCCTGGTCTACCTGGTCTACCTGGTCCACCTGGTCTACCTGGTCTACCTGGTCTACCTGGTCTGCCTGGTCTGCCTGGTCTACCTGTTCTGCCTGGTCTGCCTGGACTACCTGGTCTGCCTGGTCTGCCTGGTCTACCTGGTCTACCTGGTTTGCCTGGTCCACCTGGTCTACCTGGTCTGCCTGGCCTACTGCCTGGTCTACCTGGTCTACCTGTTCTACCTGGCCTACCTGGTCCGCCTGGTCTGCCTGGCCTACTGCCTGGTCTACCTGGTCTACCTGGTCCACCTGGTCCATCTGGTCTACCTGGTCTACCTGGTCTGCCTGGCCTACCTGGCCTACCTGGTCTACCTGGTCTGTCTGGTCAGTCTGGTCCACCTGGTACCTGGTCTACCTGGTCTGCCTGGTCTGCCTGGTCTACCTGGTCTGCCTGGTCTACCTGGTCTGTCTGGTCCACCTGGTACCTGGTCCACCTGGTCTACCTGGTCTACCTGGTCTGTCTGGTCAGTCTGGTCCACCTGGTACCTGGTCTGCCTGGTCTGCCTGGTCTGTCTGGTCCACCTGGTACCTGGTCTACCTGGTCTACCTGGTCTTCTGCCTGGTCTACCTGGTCTGCCTGGTCTGCCTGGTCTACCTGGTATGCCTGGTCCACCTGGTCTACCTGTTCTACTTGGTCTACCTGGTCTTCATCCTGGTTTACCTGGTCTACCTGGTCCACCTGGTCTGCCTGGTCTGCCTGGTCTACCTGGTATGCCTGGTCCACCTGGTCTACCTGTTCTACTTGGTCTACCTGGTCTTCTTCCTGGTTTACCTGGTCTTCCTGGTTTACCAGGCCTACCTGGTCTACCTGGCCTACCTGGTCATCTGGTCTGCCTGGTCTACCTGTTCTGCCTGGTCTGCCTGGCCTACCTGGCCTACCTGGTCTGCCTGGTCTGCCTGGTCTACCTGGTTTGCCTGGTCTGCCTGGTCTGCCTGGTCCGCCTGGTCTGCCTCGTCTGTCTGGTCCACCTGGTACCTGGTCTACCTGGTCTGCCTGGTCCGCCTGATCTGCCTGGTCTACCTGTTCTGCCTGGTCTGCCTGGCCAACCAGGTCTACCTGGCCTACCTGGTCTACCTGGTCCACCTGGTCCGCCTGGTCTACCTGGTCCGCCTGGCCTACCTGGTCTGCCTGGTCTACCTGTTCTGCCTGGTCTGCCTGGCCTACCTGGTCTACCTGGCCTACCTGGTCTTCCTGGTCTGCCTGGTCTACCTGGCCTACCTGGTCTGTCAGGTCAGTCTGGTCCACCTGTACCTGGTCTACCTGGTCTGCCTGATATTCTGCCTGGTCTACCTGGTCTGCCTGGTCTATCTGGTCTACCTGGTCTGCCTGGTCCACCTGGTCCACCTGGTCTGCCTGGTCTTCCTGGTTTACCTGGCCAACCTGGTCTACCTGGTCTACCTGGTCTACTTGGTCTACCTGGTCTGCCTGGCCTACCTGGTCTACCTGGCCTACCTGGTCTGCCTGGTCTGCCTGGTCTGCCTGGTTTGCCTGGTCCGCCTGGTCTGCCTGGTCTACCTGGTCTGCCTGGTCCGCCTGGTCTGCCTCGTCTGTCTGGTCCACCTGGTACCTGGTCTACCTGGTCTGCCTGGTCCGCCTGATCTGCCTGGTCTACCTGTTCTGCCTGGTCTGCCTGGCCAACCAGGTCTACCTGGCCTACCTGGTCTACCTGGTCCACCTGGTCCGCCTGGTCTACCTGGTCCACCTGGTCCGCCTGGCCTACCTGGTCTGCCTGGTCTGCCTGGCCTACCTGGTCTACCTGGCCTACCTGGTCTTCCTGGTCTGCCTGGCCTACCTGGCCTACCTGGTCTGTCAGGTCAGTCTGGTCCACCTGTACCTGGTCTACCTGGTCTGCCTGGTCTACCTGGTCTGCCTGGTCTATCTGGTCTACCTGGTCTACCTGGTCTGCCTGGTCCACCTGGTCCACCTGGTCTGCCTGGTCTTCCTGGTTTACCTGGCCAACCTGGTCTACCTGGTCTACCTGGTCTACCTGGTCTGCCTGGCCTACCTGGTCTACCTGGTCTGTCTGGTCTGCCTGGTCCACCTGGTCTACCTGGTCTACCTGGTGTGCCTGGCCTACCTGGTCTACCTGGTCTGTCTGGTCAGTCTGGTCCACCTGGTACCTGGTCTGCCTGGTCTACCTGGTCTGCCTGGTCTGTCTGGTCCACCTGGTACCTGGTCTACCTGGTCTACCTGGTCTTCTGCCTGGTCTACCTGGTCTGCCTGGTCTATCTGGTTTACCTGGTCTACCTGGTCTGCCTGGTCCACCTGGTCTGCCTGGTCTTCCTGGTTTACCTGGTCTACCTGGTCTACCTGGTCTACCTGGTCTGTAAACATTTTTCCTAGCTTTTGTAATGCTGTGGGCACATGTATTTCAAATTGTATAAGCGTCTAACTAATCGTTAAGTGTCTCTAAAAAGTCTAAGAAGCTGACCCGGTCTTGGAACACTTTAAAGTGGCACCTGAAAGGAAAAATAAAACTTTAATAAACCTCAAATTACCAGTTTCATGTATGAATTGATTTAAAAAATATGATATTTAGCATTTCTAACCTTCACTATACATCACTCTCACTTAGCAATCCTCAGAAATAACACCATGAATATTGTTAAGTACACACATACGCATGCTTCCTGCACTATCTATTCATCCTAACTTACCTCTGTGGCTCTTGCTGTCTTCATACACACTGGGTTGGGCCCATCATCAGTGCGTCCTTCAGGAGGCGGCACCATCTGCTTCAAGAAGGCGGAGTTTCAATTGACGTGAAAGTTCTCCGATATTTTGAGACCTTTATTGGCATCGTAGACGGCAAACGTCACAAAGAACGGCTCTATCTGCAATGGTTGAATTTACACTTGCATTCAATAAAACAGAATGGGAACTGACATGTTCCAGGTTTCCATTCTATTCCGTTCTGCCTTGAGATTGGAGCTGAGACAGAGACATTTCAAGAACAAGTGGAAACAAAACTTGTGTTCCGGGCACTGAGCATTGCCCTGCCTTCCTCTGTTGTCAGGGCTGGACCCAAGGAAGAAGGGGAGGAGGAGGAGGAGGAGTTGGAGGTGGAGCTCCAGACAGGATGGTAAACATCGAAAAGGGCGTGTCTGTCCAATTCTCATCTTCTTGTATTCTGACTGTCCGTGGTCTGAGTGTACTGGAGATAAATCAATTGAACACACACAACTACTGTTTCAATCCACAGGCAGGTACAGGCACTTGTGTGTGTATGTATGTATGTATGTATGTGTGTATATGTGTGTATGTATGTACGTGTGTATAGATGATGTATGCTTAATACTGGGTAGGCCCTGCCAGATTATGCTAGCATTTTTTCTAATGTGGTTATGAGGTAGATCTTCATTACTTGATTAAAGCAGCTGGGTTGTGTTGGCCACTCTGTTATTGTATTTCCAAAATGAAAATAAAGTTTGAAATACTGGGAGAGCTGTCAGTCAGTCAGGCTCAGAGTCAGCAAGTCATCTCGAGAATTATGCTAATTTATACCAGCAAGACTTAGACTTGAATTTGAAGTTCCTAACAGGGGGCGAGTAGAAAGAGAGAGAGAGAGAGTGAAAGAAAAAGAGACCACTTCTACACTAGTCATTAAGACTTCATTAGTGGAACTCAATCTCAGTATTGACTTAAACATCCCCACTAATTAATTCTACCACACACACACACACACACACACACACACACACACACAGTCACACACACACACACACACACACACTCTCACACAATGACACTGTCACACACATACATGCACATGCACACACACTTACACACAGAAGTTGTAATTTATTGAACCAGTGCCTTTACTTGTCAAACTTGCCAAACCCACCAACTGACCACACCCACGCATACATAGACCACACCCACCACTTTCTATGTCGCAACTCACTGGAGCAGGTGGGTGTAATTGGTTGTGGACTGGTTGAAGCTGTGGTCCACTTTGTTTCAGCGACCACAGTAGAACTTGAGACACTGGAGGATGGAGAAGAACAACCACACAATTACCAGAAGCTACAAAGCTGGTGGGGAAAAAAACAAGAAAAATAGACTGCACCTCCAAATTGATCATGTGCAGTTTCAAGTGATTATCTTTCAGCAGCATTACTGCCATAGAACACAATATCACATGACTCCATTGATCTATCACATGATTACATTGATCAATCACATGACCCCCACTGTTCAATCAAATGACCCCACTCATCGTTCACATGACCACACCCACCGTGACGTCCTGTCGTAAAAACAGGTTCAGGTACTTCTCACACACGCACACTGAAATATTATCACACCCATACATACTCTCCTCCTACACACTGAAATATCATCACACACATACACACTCTCCTCCTACACACTGAAATATCATCACACACATACACACTCTCCTCCTACTCACTGAAATACCATCACACACACACACTCCCCCTACACACTGAAATATCATCACACACATACACACTCTCCTTCTACACACTGAAATATCATCACACACATACACACTCTCCTCCTACACACTGAAATATCATCACACACATACACACTCTCCTCCTACTCACTGAAATATCATCACACACATACACACTCTCCTCATACACATTGAAACACCATCACACACATACACACTCTACTCCTACACACTGAAACATCATCACACACATACACACTCTACTCCTACACACTGAAACATCATCACACACATACACACTCTCCTCCTACACACTGAAATATCATCACACACATATACACTCTCCTCCTACACACTGAAATATCATCACACACATACACACTCTCCTCCTACACACTGAAATATCATCACACACATACACACTCTCCTCCTACACACTGAAACATCATCACACACATACACACTCTCCTCCTACACACTGAAATATCATCACACACATACACACTCTCCTCCTACACACTGAAATATCATCACACACATACACACTCTCCTCCTACATACTGAAATATCATCACACACATACACACTCTCCTCCTACACACTGAAATATCATCACACACATACACACTCTCCTCCTACACACTGAAATATAATCACACACATACACACTCTCCTCCTACACACTGAAATATCATCACACACATACACACTCTCCTCCTACACACTGAAATATCATCACACACATACACACTCTCCTCCTACCCACTGAAATATCATCACACACATACACACTCTACTCCTACACACTGAAACATCATCACACACATACACACTCTACTCCTACACACTGAAATATCATCACACACATACACACTCTACTCCTACACACTGAAACATCATCACACACATACACACTCTACTCCTACCCCACTGAAAATATCACCACACATACCCACTCTCCTCCTACACACTGAAATATCATCACACACAATACAACTCTACTCCTACACACTGAACAAACATCATCACAACATTACCACACTATCCTACTACACACGGAAATATCATCACACACATACACACTCTACTACTACACATGAAACCATAATCACCACACATAACACTCTCCTCCTACACACTGTGAAATATCAATCCACACATACACACTCTACTCTACACACTGAAACATCATCACACACATACACACTCTCCTCCTACACACTGAAACATCACCACACACATACACACTCTCCTCCTACACACTGAAATATCATCACACACATACACACTCTCCTCCTACACACTGAAATATCATCACACACATACACACTCTCCTCCTACACACTGAAATATCATCACACACATACACACTTTCCTCATACACATTGAAACACCATCACAAACATACACACTCTCCTCCTACACAATGAAATATCATCACACACATACACACTCTCCTCCTACACACTGAAATATCATCACACACATACACACTCTCCTCCTACTCACTGAAATATCATCACACACATACACACTCTACTCCTACACACTGAAACATCATCACACACATACACACTCTCCTCCTACACACTGAAATATCATCACACACATATACACTCTCCTCCTACACACTGAAACATCATCACACACATACACACTCTACTCCTACACACTGAAATATCATCACACACATACACACTCTCCTCCTACACACTGAAATATCATCACACACATACCCACTCTCCTCCTACACACTGAAATATCATCACACACATACACACTCTCCTCCTACACACTGAAATATCATCACACACATACACACTCTCCTCCTACACACTGAAATATCATCACACACATACACACTCTCCTCCTACATACTGAAATATCATCACACACATACACACTCTACTCCTACACACTGAAATATCATCACACACATACACACTCTCCTCCTACTCACTGAAATATCATCACACACATACACACTCTCCTCCTACTCACTGAAATATCGTCACACACATACACACTCTACTCCTACACACTGAAACATCATCACACACATACACACTCTCCTCCTACACACTGAAACATCATCACACACATACACACTCTCCTCCTATACACTGAAATATCATCACACACATACACACTCTCCTCCTACACACTGAAACATCATCACACACATACACACTCTCCTCCTACACACTGAAATATCATCACACACATACACACTCTCCTCCTACACACTGAAATATCATCACACACATACACACTCTCCTCCTACACACTGAAATATCATCACACACATACACACTCTCCTCCTACTCACTGAAACATCATCACACACATATACACTCTCCTCCTACACACTGAAATATCATCACACACATACACACTCTCCTCCTACTCACTGAAATATCATCACACATACACACTCTCCTCCTACACACTGAAATATCATCACACACATACACACTCTCCTCCTACATACTGAAATATCATCACACACACACACTCTCCTCCTACATACTGAAATATCATCACACACACACACTCTCCTCCTACATACTGAAATATCATCAAACACATACACACTCTCCTCCTACACACTGAAATATCATCACACACATACACACTCTCCTCCTACATACTGAAATATCATCACACACACACACTCTCCTCCTACATACTGAATTCATCACACACATACAACACTCTCCTCCTACACACTAAAATATCATCACACACATACACACACTCCTCCTACACACTGAATATCATCACACACATACACACACTCCTCCTACACACTGAAATATCATCACACACACACACACACTCTCCTCTACACACTAAAATATCATCACACACATACACACACTCCTCCTACACACTGAAATATCATCACACACATACACACTCTCCTCCTACACACTGAAATATCATCACACACACACTCTCCCCCTACACAC